>JGI24518J20066_1000189_pt1 | contig 14585 bp, 9 predicted proteins | sample LinPmetageLP42_FD_20066 | JGI IMG/M metagenome (IMG submission 20066) | reverse complement strand
AATAGAAGTAAAAGTATCTTTTTCATTGTGAAAACTTTAATTTGAAATGAACCATTTTTTTTAAGCGTGCTAAAGATACAAAAAACTGAAAGTTATTTCTGTTTGTTTTCTAACCACTTACGGGCATTTACAAAACCTTCAAGCCAAGGGGACACTTCATCGTTTCTATTTTCAGGATAATGTGCCCAGTTCCAAGGAAATGTTGAACGCTCTAAATGGGGCATCATCACTAAGTGCCTACCTGTTGCATCGGTCATCATTGCGGTATTGAAATCACTGCCATTCGGATTTGCTGGAAACTCTTCATAACCATATTTCCCTACAATGTTATAATGCGATTCTTCTTTAGGGAAACTGAACTTGCCTTCTCCATGAGCCGCCCAAATACCTAGCGTACTTCCAGCAAGACTAGAGAGCATGACACTATTGTTCTCCTGTATTTTTACGGAAGTGAAATTACATTCAAATTTCTGGGTTTCGTTATGCAGCATTTTTGGTTTTTCATCGTGGTTAGGCGTCATCAAACCAAGCTCTATAAATAATTGACACCCGTTGCAAACCCCTAATGAAAGTGTGTCGTCTTTCGCAAAAAAGTCTTTGAGCGCTTTATTGGCTTTTTCATTGTATAAAAAGGCACCGGCCCATCCCTTTGCGCTCCCTAAAACATCACTGTTAGAAAAACCACCTACAGCTGCGATAAATTTAATATCCTCTAGCGTTTCTCGACCTGTAATTAAGTCGGTCATATGTACGTCTTTTACATCAAAACCAGCTAAATACATGGCGTTTGCCATTTCACGTTCGCTATTGCTCCCTTTTTCACGAATAATGGCAGCTTTAATCCGTGGCGTACCGTTTGTAGGTTCGGGATGATTAGGGTTTTTCCCTGTAAAGTGCTTCGGAAAATCAAATTTTAAAGGTTGCTTTGTATAGTTGCTGAAACGTTCTTTAGCCTTTGTAACACCACTTTGTTTTTCGTCTAGAAGGTAAGACGTTTTATACCAAACAGCGCGCATTTCAGGAATTGAGAAATTGAAGTTTTCTGAATGGTTTTTAATCTTAAGCATCTCTGTTTCAGTAACCCTTCCAATTTTTACAAAAGCAATATTTTTTTCTGAAAGCAATGCTTCAATAGCTTTATCATCTTTTGCCTGGATTACAATTCCGCAGTTTTCAGAAAATAACATTTTAATAGAGTCCTGTTCCTTTAAACTTGAAAGATCCAATTCAGCTCCTATGTTTAGATCTGCAAAGCACATTTCTAAGAGCGTTGTAATCAATCCGCCTGAGGCTACATCGTGACCCGCAGCAATTTTATCTTCAGTAATAAGTTGTTGTATGGCATTGAAAACGGTGGCGGTATATTCGGCACTCTTAACAGTGGGCGCTTCATTTCCGATCGCGTTTAAAATTTGTCCAAAAGCAGCCCCGCCGAGTTTAAAATCATCTTGCGAAATATTGATATAATAGATACTTTCCGCTCCTTTTTTAAGAACAGGCTCTACGACTTTGGTGATTTCATTACAGTGCCCACCAGCCGATATAATTACCGTTCCTGGAGAAATGACTTCTTCCTCTTTATATTTTTGTTTCATAGAAAGGGAATCCTTCCCAGTTGGGACATTGATACCTAAATCAATACTAAATTCACTCACCGCTTCTACAGCTTTATACAAACGCGCATCTTCGCCTTCGTTATTACAAGGCCACATCCAGTTTGCTGAAAGGGAAATACTTTTTGAGCCTTCTTCGAGTGGTGCCCAGATGATATTAGTAAGCGCCTCTGTGATGGAGTTTCTAGCGCCTGCCACAGGATCGATCAATCCAGAAATAGGGGAGTGCCCAATACTGGTGGCAACACCATTTTTACCTTTATAATCTAATGCCATTACGCCGCAATTATTGAGCGGTAATTGCAAGGGACCAGCACATTGTTGTTTTGCTACGCGACCCGAGACACAGCGATCAATTTTATTGGTGAGCCAGTCTTTACAGGAAACTGATTCTAATTGTAAAACGTGTTTCAGGTAGGTTTCTATATTTTCAACTTTGTAAGTTGCGTTCTCGTATTTACGGTCAACCGTAACATCTTTCATAATTGTTTTTGGGGAACTGCCAAACATATCTGCCAACTCGAAATCCATCGGTTTTTCTCCCGACTTTGAACTTTGGAACACAAATTTATAATCTTCGGTTACATCACCCACTTGATACATAGGCGAACGCTCACGGTCTGCAACACGTTGTAACATGGCAATATCTTTATCAGCGATGACAAGTCCCATACGTTCTTGGGATTCGTTACCAATAATTTCTTTAGCCGATAGGGTAGGATCTCCTATAGGTAGTTTGTCGAGGTCTATATGGCCTCCGGTATCTTCTACCAATTCACTCAAGCAGTTAAGATGGCCGCCAGCACCATGGTCGTGTATTGAAACAATCGGGTTATGTTCACTTTCGACCATTCCGCGTATCGCATTGGCCGCCCTTTTTTGCATTTCTGGATTTGACCGTTGTATGGCGTTGAGTTCGATTCCGCTAGAGAATTCTCCAGTGTCTGCGCTAGAAACTGCAGCACCACCCATACCAATTCTGTAATTCTCACCTCCGAGAATAACTATTTTATCTCCTTTTTTAGGTGTGTCCTTCAAGGCTTGTTGTGCCTTGCCATACCCAATACCACCAGCAAGCATGATCACTTTATCGTATGCTAATTTTCTTTTTTCTTCTTCGTGCTCAAAAGTAAAAACCGAACCAGCGATTAATGGTTGCCCAAATTTATTTCCAAAATCTGAAGCCCCATTACTGGCCTTAATTAAGATGTCTAAAGGTGTCTGGTATAACCATTCCCTGGCCTCCATTCCTCTTTCCCATGGGCGGTTTTCTTCAAGCCTTGAGTAAGAAGTCATATAAACAGCTGTTCCAGCTAATGGCAATGAACCTCTTCCTCCTGCTAAACGATCTCTAATTTCACCACCGCTTCCGGTAGCTGCTCCATTAAAAGGTTCTACTGTAGTTGGGAAATTATGTGTTTCTGCTTTTAGTGAAATAACGCTATCAAAGTCTGTATTTTGATAATAGTCTGGTTGATCTGGAGTTTTAGGTGAAAATTGAATTGCCTTAGGCCCTTTAACAAAAGCAACATTGTCTTTGTAAGCCGAAACAATGTTATTTGGGTGTGTTTCTGACGTTTTTTTAATGAGCTTAAATAGGGAAGAAGGCATTACTTCTCCATCAATGATAAAAGTACCGTTAAAGATTTTATGGCGGCAGTGTTCACTGTTTGCTTGACTAAATCCAAAAACTTCACTATCTGTTAATTTCCTTTCTAGCTTGACACTTAGGTTTTCTAAATAAACAATTTCTTCAGGGTTTAGAGCTAAACCTTCTTGGGTGTTATATTCGGCTATGTCATCAATTTCACGGATACCTTCAGGGTTGATATCTATTTTAAAAATTTCCTGATCCAACACTTTGTATTTTTGTGAAAGCATGGGATCGTAGCTCGTGAAGTCTTGAGAAACATTCTTGAACTCTTCAATTCTAATGATTCCAGATATGCCCATGTTTTGGCTTATTTCTACAGCGTTTGTGCTCCAAGGGGTAATCATGGCAGCTCGGGGACCAATAAAAAAATCCGCTAGTGCGGACTTGTCTATTTTAGGTTGGTTTCCAAATAACCACGCTAATTTTTGTATGTTTTCTTGATTAATATCGACTGAAGTTTGGACTGCAAAAACAATGTTCTTTACGTCTCCAAAAAAGTGAATCATTGGTCTTTAAATTTGATAGATTTTAACGCCGTAAAGTTACTTAATTTTAATGAATTCAGATTGCTATAGAAACTGTGTTTTTTGTAGCTTTGATTAAAAATCCAAATATGTTGAAAAAGTATTATTTATTTTCGATCTTTTATGCACTTATTCTTACTGCCGGAACCTCTCAAAACACATTCGTCCCTACTAAAATCATTAATGGTGAATTTCGGGGTGTTTCTAAACCATTAAGTTCCTATCAAAAAGTTTCAATTGATAAAAATGTCTTAGAAACCATAAAAGAGATCCCTAACAATTTGCGGAATGCTCCAAAAAGCAATCCCAATGCGTTACCCTCTGGCAAAGACCCGTTAGTAGATTCAAACTTGGCTATCAGGACTCCTAGTGAGGTATTGCAGTCTTTTGAAGGGTTTAATATTAGTGAAAGCGGTGGGTTTCGCCCGCCAGATCCAACTGGAGCCGTAGGTCCTAACCATTATGTGCATGCGGTTAATTCAGCCGTAAAGGTTTTTAATAAAAATGGTATTACATTACTTGGTCCAACGAGACTGAGCACTTTTTTTCAAAATGCCAATGATGATGGTGACCCGATTGTTTTGTATGACCAGTTAGCCGATAGGTGGTTTATAAGCCAATTTATCAATGGCGGCACCGTAGGTTTGGATATTGCTGTCTCCACCACTCCAGATCCTACCGGTAGCTATAATCGCTACCGATTTGAACTTGATGATTTTCCAGATTATCCACATTACACGGTCTGGCCAGATGGGTATTATCTAACTGCCAATAAATCTGAGGGGAACACCACCTATGTACTTGACAGGGACGCCCTTTTATCTGGTGGAGCAGATCCTACAATTATAGGGTTTAACTTACCCGGTATTATTAGAAATCCCAATACGGTCTTTAGCCCAGAACCAGCAAATTTATTGGGAACTAATTTCCCCGCAGGAGTTCCAGGATATATAGTGTACTTGCAGGATGATGCCTGGTCTGGCGTCTCTTTTGATCATTTAAAGATATGGGAGATTACTGTCGATTTTTCTAATCCTTCAAGTTCTACGATTTCAGATCCACAAATCATAGCGACTACACCGTTTGATTCTACCTTTTCTCCATTTGGAGAAGGTGATGCGTTTCAACCTGGAACGTCACAAAAACTTGATAATATAGGTGGTGTTATCTCATATATGGCAAACTATAGAAGTTTTGGCGATCATAATTCTTTTTTATTAAATTTTAATACCGATATAGACGGTTTTGATACCTCAGGTATTCGCTGGATAGAATTACGGAATACAGCTAATGGTCCTTTTGAGATTTATCAAGAAGGTACTTGGTCGGTTCCAGACGGGGATAGTCGATTTTTAGGAAGTATGGCAATGGATGCCGCTGGGAATATTGCCCTCGCCTATAATGTGTCAGGGTTTGGCACTGCCGCTGCAATACGTTATACTGGGAGAATGGATGGCGATCCCTTAGGAAGAATGAGTTTTGAGGAAGCGGTAATTCAGGAAGGGATTGGAATTCAAGAAGCATCCAATAGATTTGGAGATTATGCCCAGATGACGTTAGATCCTGATGGAGAAACTTTTTGGCATGTCGCCGAATATTTTACAAGTCTTGATTTTTGGGCCACACGAATAGCTTCATTCAATTTGGACAATTTAGTTTTAGAAGTTTCAGATACTAGTTTAGATACTAATGCGCTTACTGTTGTTCCTGTAACTGAAAATCTATATGAAATCTTATTGGACCTTCCGAATGATATCCAAAACGTTAATTTTGAGATTTATGATATAAAAGGAAGTAAGACTGTAAACGGCGTTCTTAAACGAGAGTCCAATGTTTTTAAGGCCACCATTAATACAGGTACTTATGCCGCTGGAATTTACGCAGTTCGGGTACAAGCTGATAATATATCAATCTCGAAGAAATTTTTAGTTAAGTAAATAGGCAATTCTCAAACTTTAAAAAACCCTCTCGATTTTTAATAAATCGAGAGGGTTTTTAAGTTATTTTTATCTGTTATTTTACAATAATCTTCTTCACGATCGCACCTTTATCTAACGAGTTTAACTTCAGTAGATAAACGCCGCTGTTGAAATTTGATACGTCGATAGCGTTTTTAGATCCATTAAAATTTCCTTGACCTATTTTTTTTCCGGTGATATCAAAAATAGTATAGGATGTTGCTGTAAATGAAGTAGTATTCGCTACCCATAAAACATCCTGAGCGGGGTTTGGATAAACGCTCACTTTATTAACTTCTGAAGTCGTAACACCTAAAATATCCCAACGATCTTCAGCCTGAGGACCACCCCAAATGATAGTTGCTAACACAGGGTTATCTATAAACGGATTACGGTTACCATAGTTAGGCTCTAAAAATGAATTGCGTTGATCTTCATAAAAATTGACAGGATCTTCAACATTCCATTGTAGGTATATCTGCAGCATATCGTTGTCTGGCTGTGTTGCACTAGCGCCATTCCCAGAAGGAATACACCTATCACCATAACGCGTATACATATACATCATAATTCTAGCGACATCACCTTTCCATTCTTCACCCGGAAACCAATTACCACCTGCTACATCACCCGAGTTACCAGAACCAGCTGCCAATTTTTTATTTCCTCGATCCCCGTTTCTTCTTACATCGCTCGCCCTTAGATTATGTGGATCGGCTCGGATACCTGTATTGCCGCTCATTGGTGGATTTGCATTAGACTGTGAGAAAGTATGTTCTCTATTGTATTGGCATTCGTTGCCGCCAAAATTGTCTTTGTCCCGGGAGCGATCTGTATTACAGTTGTTATCATCCTGAAAACCATAAATCAATAATACATTATTACTATTATCTGGATCTTCGTCTGTAAACGGAAGTGCATCCCTCGAATCGCTATAGCTCCAAGAGCCACTTGCGTTACTAATTTTTTGTTGAAGTTCAAAGTATAAATCCTGGCCTGTCAAGCTAAGGTCCACATCATCGTAATACGCTTGTTGTGCAAAGGTGCCCTGCAATGCGCAGATAGCAAAAAGGAGGAGTAATTTTTTAATCATTATAATTAATTTTTTTCGTTTTCTTTTTTGTTTTCTTTTTTCTGAAGTTTTGCCATGTAAAATCCGTCAAAACCCGATTGGCTTGGCAATATAGTAGCTTCTTTTATAAATGTAAATTCTTTGCCTGTTTCTGAAGCTAAAAAAGTTTTTACTTGTGCTTCATTTTCTGAAGGTAAAATGGAACAGGTTGCATACACCAACTCACCCCCAGGTTTTACCATACGTGAATACGACTGAAGGATTTCCTGCTGAGTTTCTTTGATGGATTCTAAAAATTCTGGTTTTAATTTCCATTTGGCATCAGGATTTCGTTTTAATACCCCAAGACCAGAACAAGGCGCATCTATCAATACTTTATCACCTTTTTCAATAAGCTTTTTAATCGCTTTGGTCGTATCAATTACTCGTGTTTCTATGTTGTGAACTCCGTTGCGGCGTGCACGGCGTTTTAATTCTTTAAGCTTGTTCTCATAGATATCCATAGCAAGCACTTGCCCTTTATTATCCATTAAAGAAGCGATATGTAAACTTTTACCTCCCGCGCCTGCGCAAGCGTCAATAATACGTTCTCCAGGTTCTGGAGCTAGAAATTCTGCCACTTTTTGAGAAGATGCATCCTGTACTTCAAACCAACCATCTTTAAAGGCTTCGGTCCCAAAAACATTGGCACGTTCTTTTAATTTTAGAGCATGTGGATATCCTTTTAAAGTTTCAGTTTGTATATCGAGGTCAGAAAGTTGATTTTGAACCTTCTGAATATCAGTTTTTAAAGGATTTACCCGCAAAACAACATCAGCTAATTGATTTAATGCACCAATTTCGCGTTCCCATTTTTTGCCTAATTCTTTCTGTCCCAGTTCATCCAACCAATCTGGGATCGATTCACGAATTTTTCTGATTTTTGAAAGTTCGTCAAACCTACCTTTAATCCGGCGGGTAGGCGTGTCTTCAAATTGTTTCCAATCGGGTATTTTAATACCATTTAGCGTTGCCCAAACTGCAAATAACCTGAATAGGTTAGGACGATCAAAAGGTTCTTTTACTTCGGCAATTTCGGCGTATAAGCGTTTCCATCGTACGATATCGTAAGTCGTTTCTGCAATAAAACCACGGTCTCGTGAACCCCAACGTTTATCTCGTTTCAGGGTATTCCGCATTACTTTGTCTGCTTGTTTCTCTTCATTAAAAATTAGATGAAGCGAATCGATTGCGGCGAAGACTAAATTTCTATGTAATCTCATGTTTTTTTATTTGTAACTGCAGTGTGAAATCTTGCTGCTGTTTCAGTTTGCAAAGGTATTACTAATGAATTGTTTTAATTACTTTTGGCAAAAAAATATAAGCTATGCGTTTTTTACTTTTAATCGGACTAAGCTTCTTCATTATTTCTTGTAATTCTTTTTCCGAAGAAAAAAACATTTCTGTAAGAATCACACCTGTTTTTGAAGATAGTTTAAGCATCAGAGCCATTGCTCCTGTGACCGAAGATAAAGTTTGGTTTGCTGCAGATAAAGGGATTGTGGGTTTAATCAATGAGAAAATACCGCGGTTGGCTACGATAAAATATGATAGCATATTACTGCATTTTAGGTCTATCGCAGTTACCAAGAACGCGGCTTTTGTTTTGAGTATTTCAAATCCTGGCGTATTATACAAAATAGGGCATAATGGTAATGAAGCGACCAATATAGAAGAAGTGTATATTGAAAAGGGGGATAAGGTGTTCTATGATGCCATGGCTTTCTGGGATGACAAAGAAGGTATTGCCATGGGCGACCCTACCGAAGATTGTTTATCAATCATTATGACTAAAGACGGAGGTAATACGTGGAATAAAATCCCTTGCGATCGTTTGCCCAAAGTAGAAAATGCGGAGGCAGCTTTTGCAGCGAGCAATTCTAATATTGCGATTTATGGTGATCATGTTTGGATTGTTTCTGGAGGAAAACGTGCGCGTGTATTTCATTCAGGTAACCGAGGGGCAGACTGGGAAGTATTTAATACGCCAATGCTGCAAGGAAAGGTGATGACAGGAATTTACTCCGTTGATTTTTTTGATGAAAATCTAGGGATTATTTTTGGCGGCAATTGGGATGATAAAGAGTTTAATGAAGGCAATAAAGCCATTACGAGGGATGGTGGAAAAACATGGGATTTAGTGAGCAATGGAAAGGGACCTGGGTATCGCTCTTCGGTACGATTTGTACCAGGAACAGAGGGAAAAGCTATTGTTGCTGTTGGTATTCCCGGGATTTCATATAGTAACGACCAAGGAGAAAACTGGAAAGAACTTTCTACAGAAGGGTTCTATGCCATTGAGTTTGTAAACGACAGTGTTGCTTTTGCTAGCGGTAAGAATAAGATATCCAAACTACTATTCACGGAGACAGAATAAAAAGGAGCTCGATCGAGCCCCTTTCTTAGCCCTAAAAGGGCTCATAAAAACCAAACAAATAATTATCGTTTATTTCCTTTGCGACCNCTGTATCGCTCTAAGAGTTGTTTTTTAAAATCGTCTTCAGCTTTTTTGAGTCTGATCACTTTTTTTGGCGAAATGGCTTTTCGTAAAGCGTTTAGCATTTCAACTCTATAGTTGATGTCTAATTGTTTTAATTCAAGCGCTTTGTCAATAAGTTTATTGGCTTCTTGATCATTCATGATATCTAAGCCTCCGTCTTTGAGCTTCGTATATATTTCACTGCGTTCTGTTCTGCGCAATTCGTGCATATGTTCTTCGTATGCATTATAGATAGGCCAGAATTTTTCAGCTTCTGCGGTCGATAGATCAAGGGCTTCTGTAAGGTGTGCCGCTTTTAATGCCTTAATTTTTTCATGACGATCCTTTTGGGCAAAACCAGTGAAGGCCATAAATAATGCGAGCATAAATATTAATTTTTTCATATCATTCAATTGTAAATGCAGATTCATTTAAACTTTCTAATAGGTAATCTTCAAGGATATCTTGGTCAATTAAATTGTTGTCTAGACTCAAATTTTGTATCCCTTCATTATCAAAAAGGGCTAAAACGTCGTAGGTATCTATATCCAGACTACCTTCTTCTATATAACTTTCAATTAAAGCCACATCAAGATTAGATATCGTTTCTGCTTGCCTTTCATTAAAAATTGAAAATATTAGAATGACGCAAGCAGCAATTGCCGCCACATATCCCAGTCTATATCTTGAAAAGATACTAATGACTTTGGTTTCTTTTTCTTTTACATTAACTCTTTCAACTAATAACGTATCGAGCTGCTCAAAATAGCCTGAAGGTACTTTAAATCCTGAGCTTTTAGGAAGTGCTTCGGCACGTATGGAATCAAACAGGCGATCCTCTATATTTTCAAAGTAATCTGGGGGTGTTTTAAAACCGTGTATGTTCTTGTTTGTTTCCATTTTATAATTTGACTTTAAAAAGCTCAAAAGGTTTCATTTGATTTTACGTATGCTGTAATTTTTTTTACTGCAATATGATAGCTGCTCTTTAATCCCCCTACAGAAGTTTCTAATATTTCTGATAGTTCTTCATACGTATGTTCTTCAAAATACTTCATATTAAAGACCAGTTGTTGTTTATGGGGAAGGGTAGCTATCGCTTCTTGTAATTTTAATTGTATGGCGTCACCTTCAAAATAAACATCGGTCTGTAAGTTTTTAATCGCATTGTCTTTAACATCAGCTACCGTAGTATTCTTTCGTTTTGCTTTTTTGTTAAGAAACGTGATTGCTTCATTAGTGGCAATTCGATACATCCATGTATAGAGTTTACTATCTCCTTTAAATGAGGCAATGTTTTTATAGATCTTTATAAATGTATTTTGTAATACATCGTCAGCATCATCATGACTTAACACCATTTTACGAACATGCCAATACAAGCGTTCCTTATATTGGGAAACGAGTTCCCTAAAGGCATTTTCTTGCATTTGCTTAGATTGCAACGCTTCAACTAATTCTTCTTCTTGAACCAATGTAGACACTATTAGTATTTAAAGGTAAGACTTTTAAAGTACCAAAAGGTTTAATCTATTTAATTGAAATAAGATGGTTTTATGTAAAAAGACGATAAAATGCAAATATTACCGATAAAAAGTGCTAATTATTTTATTTGTAGGAAAATTCTTCATATTTTTATCTCATAAGAAATAGAATTAATGTTTTTATTATCAGCTCCAATTGTAGTAAAAACAGCTAAGAACGAGCCTAAGCGGGGGCTGGCTCGTTCTTTATTTTTTAATATTCTGTAAGAAAAAGTCCATTTACATTTAATTAAATACCGATAAAGTGTAAATATTTTAGATTAAATGCGTTTTTTTATTTGGAGATATCAAAAAATCTTTTATATTTGAACCATACTTATGTAGTTAATGACATTGCAAGCCCCAAAGCAATGGCATTAAAAAAGAAAAGAGCAGTCCCAAACTGCTCTTTATTTATTTATATAGGTTTGGTTTCTTTTCTATTGCAGCGATTGCATTTCTACAAGACTAAAGTAATTCCCTTTTTTATCAAGCAATTCCTGGTGCTTACCTTGTTCTACTATCTTGCCTTTTGACATTACGACAATCAGATCTGCATTTTGTATGGTAGACAATCTGTGCGCAATAACAACCGAAGTTCTATTTTTCATCATTTTCTCCAGTGCATCCTGCACCAATCGTTCGCTTTCGGTATCCAGGGCAGAAGTAGCTTCATCTAAGATCATGATAGGAGGGTTTTTAAGTACCGCCCGGGCAATGCTCAGCCGTTGTTTTTGACCGCCACTCAATTTGTTACCGCTGTCCCCAATATTGGTGTCAATTCCTTTAGGAAGTTCTTTAACAAACTCCCATGCATTCGCTACTTTTAAAGATTCGATGATTTCGGCGTCTGTTGCAGTTTCTTTTGCCACAAGCAGATTTCCTTTAATTGTGTCGTTAAATAAAATAGAATCCTGTGTGACCAATCCTAATAGGCCACGTAGTGAATTTTGAGAAATATTCTTGATGTCAAAGTCATCGATCGTAATGGTGCCTTCATTTACATCATAAAAGCGTGTAATGAGATTGGCGATGGTACTTTTACCACTTCCGCTCTGTCCAACTAAAGCCACAGTATGGCCTTTGGGGACTGAAAGCGAGAAGTTTTTAAGTACATATTCGTCGTCATATTTAAAGGAGACATTCTCAATTTTCATTTCTGAAGTAAAATCTTTCTTATGGATCGCGTCTGGTCTGTCTCTAATAGCTGGCTCTGTTTCTATGACCTCTAAAACCCTTTCGGCAGCTGCATTCCCTTTTTTTACGCCATAACTCGCCTTACTTATTGCTTTTGCTGGGGTTAGAATGTTGTAGGCCAATCCCATATACACTAAAAAGGCTTCAGGTTCTAAGGTATTGTTCAGTACCATAGTGCCACCATACCATAACAGCACGGCGATCACTACAATCCCTAGAAATTCACTCGCAGGGGAGGCTAGATTTTGACGGTTTAATAAAGAATTTGAAAATTTGAAGTACCGTTCAGTTGATCTTTTAAAACGATCGTTAAAAATCCGTTCCGCATTAAATCCTTTAATTATTTTAAGCCCGCCGAGCGTTTCTTCAACAATCGAAAGAAAGGCGCCTTGTTCCCGCTGTACGCGGTCCGATTTCTTTTTTAGGTTTTTCCCAATTCTTGAAATGATAAATCCTGAAACGGGTATGAATATAAAAACAAACAAGGTGAGCTGTGGGCTCAAAACCACCATAGTGATCAAGGTAAAAAGGATGGTGAGCGGCTCTCTAACAACAAGCTCGAGAATAGATAAAAATGAATTCTGAATGACCGAAACATCATTAGAAATCCGAGCGATCGTATCTCCTTTTTGTTTTTCTGAATAATAAGAAATAGGCAGTTCTATTGTTTTACGATAGAGGTCATTCCGAAGGTCTTTTAAGACGCCATTGCGGAGAAAGGTTATAAAATACATAGCTAAATATCCAAACAAGTTCTTGAGTAGAAATGTTGCAATAACTACGGCGATGAGCACCATGAGCGTTTGCTCGATACCAATATCGTTGATCTTCTGATTAATAAAGTAATTAGAATAATCTTGAAAATAATCTTTTAGGCCTAATAGGCTTTCAAAGACGGGTTTTTCGGTGACGGGTTCTTGGTTTTCAAACAATACTTTCATCATCGGCATTAACGAAACAAAAGCCAATGTCCCAAAAAGGGCATAGAATATATTCGATATAATGTTGAGATATGCATATCCCTTATAAGGTTTTGCATACTGAAAAATCTTCTTTATATATTCCACTACGTAATTTTTAGATCTTTAATAATGGTACTAATTTTTTCTTGAAGCATTTCAGGATTATTTTCTGACGTGCTTACACTGATGTAAAATTTTATTTTAGGTTCTGTCCCGCTCGGTCTTGCTGCAATTTTGCTGCCGTCTTCTGTGTAAAAAATAAGCACATTGGATTTTGGAATTTCCATAGTTCCTGAAGTACCTTGCTCGATATCTTTATAAGTTGCATTCGCATAATCTTCCAGTCGTATTACTTTGCTTGTTGCAATCTCGGTAAACGGATTTTCTCGAAGATTTTTCATGATTGCTGAAATTTCTTCAGTCCCTTTTTTACCTTTCTTTACGATAGAAATTAAATGCTCTTTGTAATAACCCGTTTCGGCATATATTTTTTCTAAATAGTTGTGCAGGCTGCTTCCTTCCTCTTTTTTTTGTGCTGCGATCTCACACGCAAGTAGGGTAGCGGTCACGGCATCTTTGTCGCGAACAAAATCACCCACCATATACCCAAAACTTTCCTCACCACCACCCACGAAATCAAGTGCTGGAAAATCCTTGACCATTTTTGCGATCCATTTAAACCCAGTTAATCCTTCTTTATAGATCACATCAAATTTCTCGGCAATCTTTTTTATCATCGGAGTTGATACTATGGTTGAAGCGATAAATTGCTTTCCATTAAGCTTTCCTTCAGACTTATATTTTTCTAATAAAAAATAAGTCTTAATGGCCATCGCCTGGTTGCCATTCAAAATTAACATTTCCCCATCCCGATTGCGCACCGCAATTCCTAATCGGTCGCCATCTGGATCGGTACCAATTACAATATCTGCATTTACTTTATCCGCCAATTCGATCGCCATCTTTAAAGCTTCAGGTTCTTCGGGGTTTGGAGAAACCACGGTAGGAAAATCACCATCTGGTGCTGCCTGAATTTCCACAATGCTTACCTTCTTATAGCCTGCCATTTTTAATACTTCAGGAACCATAGTGATGGAAGTTCCGTGCAATGAAGTAAAAACGATCTTGAGGTTGTCTTTGGCCGCTTGTGAAGTGTTGAAACTTCCATTTTTAACGGAAGCATTGGCAAATGCGGAGTCAACTTCAGTATCTATTAATTGTATGAGTGCTGATTTGGCTTCAAATTTAATGTCTGTGTATTCAAGCGAATTTATTTCGGCAATAATTTCACCATCTTGAGGTGGAACTAATTGGCCGCCATCTTCCCAATACACTTTATAGCCATTATATTCTGGCGGATTATGGGATGCTGTGAGTACGATTCCGCATTGGCAATCTAAGTATCTTACTGCAAAAGAAAGTTCTGGAGTAGGGCGGAGGTCACTAAAAAGAAAGACTTTTATACCGTTTGCTGAAAAAACATTGGCTACTACCTGCGCCAGTTCCTTACTGTTGTGGCGACAATCGTACGCAATGGCCACTTTTATGTCTTTAGCTGGAAATT
>JGI24518J20066_1000178_pt1 | contig 15495 bp, 9 predicted proteins | sample LinPmetageLP42_FD_20066 | JGI IMG/M metagenome (IMG submission 20066) | reverse complement strand
TTTGCACCCCGTAAAGGACTCATTTCAGTTTTATACAGACAGAAACAACAGCGCATCGAAGTTTCCCTTATCACTTTTTTACTGCACCTCAACAATCACAGTGAAGAACGGGAACGTCACATTAATCACCTTCAAGAACATATTAACTGGCAACGGGTACGCAGTAAAACAGTGCTTGAACTTGCTCAAAAGAACAACATGATTACTATTTCAAATAACATCGTTTCATTGACCCAAAAAGGGGAAGACTTTACAATGCTTGCGCTAGAATATATCATCACGAACAAAGATGAAAAGATCGAGAGTATGAAAGATGATTTTTTCTTGTTCAGAGGATAAATACAATAAGTGTCACCAAGGCAATTACAATTTTTCTTTACCTTTAACTGAAAATATACTTTTATGGCTAGGCTCCTTTTTATACTCCCTTTACTGTTCTTCGGAATAAGCAATGCGCAGCATCCGGATAAAACAGAAGTTCCTGTCATTGCCATGAAACTTCCCATTAAAACACCTGTTCTAATTGAAGGCAAAACAATCACGTTTCTTAAAGTCCTTGAAGATTCCCGCTGTCCTAAAGGCGTAGAATGTATTTGGGCAGGAGAAGTCAAAATCTTAATTTCGATAGAAGAAAAAGGGCTACCAACTGAAAAAAAGGAACTAATTTTTGGAACACCACAACCATCTGAAACAGACACAGACCTTACGCTCGAGCTACCTAATTACGTACTAAAATTTGTGGGCATACAACCCTATCCCCAAGCCACTGAAAGCATCAAAGCCGAAGAATATATTCTGCTACTCAGTAAACAAAATTTTGCGGAAAAATGAAAGCATTAGGTCGTCATAAGCTCCTATTTTCTGGAGCCTTACTCAGTGCCTTGTTTTTTGGGCTGTTGTTTTGGGTCAATTATGCAAAAATTGATGCGACTTTAATTGGTGTTTTTAGAGAATTACTCACCCTTCCTATGCTCGCACTACTTCCTATTTTACTCTTTTTTAGTTTGCGCTCATGGCGCAAAACAGCGTGGAGTTTTTCTTCGCTCGATGTATTTTCGGTTGGTATCTTACTTGTTACCATTGTGACACTACTAGTTGCTTCAGTATAACTTCAATTTCTAAATAAAATGTTAATATTAGTTTAAACAGAAGCTTGTTTTTTGAGCATATATGTATTTTCGGAATCAAATATATTTCAGATGAAAAAAGTACTCTCCTTTTGTTTTATTACCCTGCTATTACTTTCTTGTGCGACTCAAAAAACCACTTCAAAGAAAACCGATTCTAAAGATTCTTCCGCTTCAAAAAGCAAAGACAAAGACGGTATAAAACCGTACGATAAAGTCATTACAAAGGAGGCCGTGACCGATAGTGGACTCTTTAAAGTGCACAAAATAAAGGATGCATACTTCTATGAGATCCCAAATAAGCTGCTTAAAAAAGACATGCTCTGGGTAAGCCGTATTGCACAAATACCCAATAATCTAGGCGGCGGTTATGTAAATGCCGGGAGTAAAACCAACGAGCAAGTAGTAAACTGGGAACGGTTTCAGGATAAAATCCTTATTAAGGTAAAATCGTATGAGAGTGTTGCAGACAGCACCAAGGCGATCAGCAATTCGGTCTATGTTAATAATTATGAGCCTACACTATATGCCTTTGATATTAAAGCATTCAATAAAGATAGTACGGCGACGGTAATTGATGTGACCAAATTTTTTACTGAGGATGTGGCGGCCATTAGCGGACTTTCTTCCCGACTTCGGAAAGAATACAAAGTAAAAAACTTGGACAAGGACCGAAGTTTTTTAAACACCATCAAGAGTTTCCCAGAAAACATTGAGGTAAAACAAGATTTTACCTATAATGCCGACGAACCACCTTCCAACGCAGCAACTGAATCGATTAGCCTGCAAATGAATCAATCTATGATTCTTTTACCTGAAGAACCGATGCAACCAAGGTTATACGATCCACGCGTAGGGTTTTTTACCGTCAGCCAAGTAGATTACGGAAGTGATAAACTAAAGGCCGATGAAAAAACATACATCCGTCGCTGGAAGTTGGAACCAAAAGATCCCGAAGCATATGCAAGGGGTGAACTTGTAGAACCAGTAAAACCAATTGTTTATTACTTAGATCCAGGAACACCTGAGAACCTTCAGAAATACATAAAACAAGGGATTGAGGATTGGCAAAAACCTTTTGAAACAGCAGGGTTTAAAAATGCCATCATTGCAAAAGATGCACCTACTAAAGAAGAAGACCCAGAGTTTAGCCCAGAAGACATCCGTTATTCTGTGGTTCGCTATGTAGCAAGTACTACCCGTAATGCAGTTGGCCCTAGTGTAAGCGATCCAAGAAGTGGTGAGATTATAGAAAGTGATATTATCTGGTACCACAACCATTTACGCAGTTACCGCAACCGCTATCTTTTAGAAACTGGTGCTGCCAACCCGAGTGCGAGAACGTTAGACACTCCAGAAGAAGAAATTGGTGAGATGATGCGCCAGGTTATTGCACACGAAGTGGGTCATGCCTTAGGTTTTCCCCATAATATGGCGGCAAGTTATGCCTATAATGTAGAAGATTATCGCGATGGTGATTTTACACAAAAAAATGGGATCGCAGCAAGTTTGATGGACTATGCTCGCTACAATTATATTGCTCAGCCAGGTGATGAGAACATCCGCTTTGTGCGCCAAATGGGGCCTTATGATCACTACGCGACCAATTGGGGCTACCGCTACCTCCCAGGTACCACCACGGAAAGTGAAAAATCTGTTTTAACACAATGGATTCTAGAAAAAGCAGACGACCCACGTTATAAATACGGAAGACAATCCAGCCGATTTGACCCACAATCACAAACCGAGGGTATTGGGAACGATATGTTGAAAGCAAGTGACTACGGAATTAAAAATTTAAAGTATGTAGCTAAAAATTTATCGAATTGGACTTCAGATAAAACCAATGATTATGATGATCTTGGAGAACTCTATGGTGAATTATTAGGCGTTTGGAGTCGTTATGTAGGGCATGTGACAACGAACATAGGCGGTGTTTTTGAAAATCTAAAAACCCCTGAACAAGAGGGTGTGGTATATACGCCAGTATCTAAAGAGACCCAAGAAGCCTCTATGGCATGGTTAAATGAAAATGTATTCGAAACACCACTATGGCTCATCGACACAAAAATGTTACAAAATATTGACCACACAGGCTATTTTGAAGCCTTGAGAGGAAGACAAGCTCGTGTGGTAAGCAGCCTATTGAGTGTTGATCGCTTAGGGAGATTGATTGATGCAGAAACAATGGATACCGAGTATTACAGCGCACTGTCCATGCTAGAAGATTTACGGACCAACATTTGGAATAAAACTTCTAACAGTGAAAACGTAGGTATTTACCGTAGAAACTTACAACGTACCTATCTGGACGAAATGGCTCAATTAATGACCAATGATGACTCTAGAGATTTTAATGTAGTTACCAGTGACGTACGCCCATTAGTACGTGGCGAACTTGAAACGTTAAAAAGACAATTGAACACCGCTAAAAACAGAAGGATAGATACCGTGACTAAATATCACTATGAAGATGCGATTGCACGGATTGAGCTGCTATTAGAACCGAAGGGATAAAAAAAGTTTATTAATGACACCCACAGTCCTTTTTGCCACATTTGGCTTTATCACCATCTATGGTATTCGTGGTTTGTTGTCGTCCTTCAAAAATAGGATTCCAGACAAATTTTTTAAGCAGATAGCCTGCTGCGAGACAGAAAGTTATTAAGACAAGTATAAGTTGCATACTACAAAGATATTATTTTAAAATTTGATAGGCGCCGAGTGCCACTACATAGGCAATAATTGTCATTACGACTAGTTGCCAAATGGGCCATTTCCATGTGTTGGTTTCGCGCTTTACGATGGCTAAGGTACTCATACATTGCATCGCAAAGGCATAAAACAATAAGAGCGATACCCCACTGGCAAAATTAAATAACGGGCCTCCCAATACTGGGTTTATTTCGGCAGCCATTCTATTTTTAATGGTTTTTTCATCTTCGCTCCCTACGCTATAAATTGTAGCAAGAGTTCCTACGAACACCTCACGCGCCGCAAACGAACTTACAATAGCTATGCCAATTTTCCAGTCATACCCCAAAGGTCTAACGGCGGGTTCGATGCCTTTTCCTATAATGCCTATATAAGAATTTTCTAATTTATAGGAAGCGATATGCGTTTCGAGTTCTTCTTCGCTCAGCTCTTGAAAACTGTTTTGTTCCCTAACAATCTCCTCGGCATTATTAAAATCACCTGGCCCATACGAAGCCAAAACCCAAAGAATAATAGAAATAGCCAAAATAATTTTACCTGCACCTAGCACAAATGATTTTGTTTTTTCAATAACCGCAATCGCTACATTTTTAAATAGCGGCAGTTTGTAATTGGGCATTTCAATAACAAAAAAAGTTTTAGTTCTTATTTTCAATATCTTGTCTAGAGCCCAAGCTGAAAAAATAGCAGCGCCAAATCCCAACAAATACATGAACATCAAGGTAAGCCCCTGCAAGGTAAAAATACCAAGCACCCGCTGTTCTGGAATAACGAGCGCGATAATAATCAAATAAACAGGTAATCGTGCTGAACATGTCGTAAACGGAGTGACTAAAATAGTAATCAATCGTTCTTTCCAGTTCTCGATATTTCGGGTTGCCATGATCGCTGGAATAGCACAGGCTGTACCCGAAACTAAAGGCACAACACTTTTTCCGCTCAGTCCAAAACGTCGCATCACGCGATCCATTAAAAAGACCACGCGGCTCATATAGCCACTTTCTTCAAGTATGGAGATAAACAAAAACAAGAAGGCAATCTGCGGAATAAATATCACAATACCTCCCAATCCAGGAACAATTCCTTCGGCCACTAAGTTTGTAAAATCTCCAGGCGGCATGGTATTTTTAAGCCATTCACTTAACGATGCAAACGTGCTATCTATAAAATCCATCGGATAGCTGCTCCAGTCAAAAATGGCTTGAAAAATCAATAATAATATTCCGAAGAAAATTACATAGCCCCAGAATTTATGTGTTAAAACCCTATCTAATCTACCCCTAAGATCTTTTGCATTGGACGCATCTATAGCAAGTGTTTCTTTTAAAACACCATTAATAAATTGATATCTCGCAATGGTTTCTTTTTGCTGAAGTCGTTTAAGATTGCTGATGCTTTCTGTCTGAAAGCTCGCAACACCTTTTAATTCTTTTCGGTCTAGTTTTCCGAAATTTACATCTTGTGTGATAACCAACCAAAGCTTGTATAATTCCTGGTTTGGAAATGCTTTGCGCAGTCTGTCAAAATATTCTGGCGCAATCACCGAAGCATTAAGGCATGGCTTTACAGACAACTGATTATAATTGGTAATCAATTCTTTTAACGAATCAAAACCTTCATTTTTTCGAGAGCTTATAAGGGCAATTTTAGTTTCTAACCGCTCTTCAAGTTGTTCAACATCTAACGAAATTGCCTTTCGCTTCATCCTGTCTGCCATATTTACGGCAAGTATTGCAGGAATACCAAGGTCTTTAATTTGTGTAAAAAGAAGCAGATTCCTTTTTAAATTTTCAATATCGGTTACTACAACTGCGACATCAGGAAAATCTTTGTCATTTTTGTTCAATAACAGTTCGATGACCAAGTTTTCATCGAGCGACGAGGCATTTAAACTATAGGTCCCTGGAAGGTCTAAAATGTGTGCTTTTACACCTCTTGGTAGTTTACAGACTCCTTGTTTTTTTTCGACCGTAATACCAGGATAGTTCCCTACTTTTTGGTTCAACCCTGTTAATCGATTAAATACCGAAGTTTTCCCTGTATTTGGGTTTCCTATTAATGCAACGTTTATTTGTTTTGCCATTTATGCAATCAATTCTATTTCAATCTGTGCAGCTGTTTCTTTGCGTATCGCGAGATGACTTCCATTTATATTAAGATATAATGGGTCCTGAAAAGGTGCTTGTTGTACCAGCGTCACTTCATTGCCTGGCAAGCATCCCATCTCTAACAGCTTTAACGGTACTACATCTACCGAAAACTCTTTAATAATAGCACGCTGGCCTTTTTTTAATTGGGCGATAGTAAACATTATGTTTATTTAGATTGATTTTAAACAAGGCAAAAGTAACTGAAAAATAATGGCTGACAAAAGATTTTAAGCGATTAAATAATCTCTTGTAAAACTAACATTTTTTCTACGGAGGGCTCAATTCACTTCCAATAATATATATGTTAATTCCTTACTAATTTTTTAAATCTTTATACTAATTTTAAAGATAAGACCGTTCAAAAACAACACCCTCCTAATTGTCTCTATATCCAAGAGACGTTATTTTTTTATTTATAAAATACTCTAATTCAGTAAATTTTGCCCGGCGCTGTCGTTGCAACTCAATATATTTTACTGTAATTTTAAGAACCTTTTAAACCGTATTTTCATGAAAAACCTGCACTCGTTTCTTATTTTATTAGCTCTTGTAGCGGTCATTTCTTGCAAAGACAAAAGGCCTGCAACAGCTGAAACCGACAATCTTTTTAAATTTAAAGATTATATTTCTTACAATACCTTCGGAAATAAATCGATCGCAGATCCCATTCGTATTGAACTTGCAAAACCGTTAGAGCGTTTTGAACTCACACAGGAAATAGAAACCGACTTTTTAAAAATCTCCCCAAGAACCGAAGGAAAACTGCTTATTGAAAATGGTCGTACCCTTATTTTTCAGCCTTCAGAATATTTAAAACCCGATACAAAATATACCGTTACCGTAAAATTAGAAGCGCTCTATGGCGATGTTGATTCACAATTTAAAAACTATACCTTCAGCTTTAAAACGATTACGCCAAACTTTAAAATAACGCTGGGAAATCTGCAATCGTACGGTAAAAAATGGCAACATGTTTCTGGTGTTGTTGAGGCCAGCGATGTTATTTCAATAGCGAATGCAAAAAAATTGGTCAACGCTGCGCAAGACGATAAGCGCTTAAATATAAAATGGAGTGCAGAAAATGGATACGCTAAATTTTATAATTTTAAGATCGATAGCATTCAGCGTAAAATTGAAGATGATGAAATACAAATTAATTGGGATGGAAAAGCAATAGCCGCAGCCTCAACTAAAGGAGAAAACACATTCGCAATCCCAGGGCAAAATAATTTTAGCATCGTGGATGTTAAGAGCACCATGGCACCACAAGCCTTGCTGTCTATAAATTTTTCAGACCCACTTGAAGAAAATCAGGATTTCGCTGGTCTGGTCACCATACAGCAGGCAGAAAATCTTAGATATGAAGTGGAAGGAAACGTTTTAAATGTCTATCCCGGTAATCGTATTGTAGGCGACGTACAGGTCACTATTTTTAACGGAATTAAAAACACAGAAGGATATAAACTTAAAAAAGAGTTCAGTGAACTCATCTCTTTTGAGCAATTAAAACCTGCCGTACGGCTCCTCTCAAAAGGAGTCATTTTACCGAACGCGACCACTACTCCAATCAATTTTGAAGCAGTAAATCTTTCGGCAGTGGACGTTCGTATTATCAAAGTTTACGAACAGAATATGTTGCAGTTCTTACAAACTTCAAATATTAATGATGCCAATTCCTACGAAATAAGACGTGTGGGCAGACGTATTGCAAAAAAAACGATTTCACTTCAAGAAAATAGCATCGGTGACAATGGACTGTGGAAGGCATATGCCATAGACCTCTCAAAAGTATTTAAAGCAGCTCCTGGTGCTATGTATCGAGTAGAAATCAGTTTCAAGAAGAGTTACAGCAGCTATAATTGCGATGATGCGGCCGTTGTTGATGAAAATGAAAACGAACAAGATGAATACTATGAGGAAAGTACTTATGGCGATGGCATGACCGACTTAAGTGAAGCAGGAGAGGAGGATCTTGAGGAACGCTATTGGGATAGCGAACTGTATAACTGGCGACGCAATATCTATAACTGGGAGCAGGAAAATAATCCTTGTCATATAGCGTATTACAACGATAACAAAGTCGTTTCTACTAATATTATTGGTAGCGACATCGGGCTAATCGTTAAAAAAGGGAGCAATAAATCCTATCATTTTGCGGTCAATAATCTCTTAACCACAAAACCTGAAAGTGGTGCAAAAATTAAACTATACAACTATCAACAACGCCTTATAGAAACCATCACAACAGACGGTGAAGGGCTAACATTGTACGATAGCGATAAAACTATTGCTTTTGCCGTAGCGCAAAAAGGAAATAACTACGCCTATACGAGATTACTAGACGGAAACTCGCTTTCCATGAGTAATTTTGACGTTTCAGGGAAACAATTAGAAAAAGGGCTAAAAGGATTTTTATATACCGATAGAGGTGTTCATCGTCCCGGAGACAGCATCCACTTGACCTTTGCGTTAAATGATATTGCTAATCCGCTCCCTAAAAATCATCCCATCACGCTCGAAGTAACCGATGCCCGTGGAAAAGTAGTACAACGCACAGTTATTAATGGAAGTAATAATTCCCCCCTTGAGGGGGGACTAAGGAGGGTGTCTGCCGAAGCTTTAAACAACTTCTATTATTTCCCTATTGTAACAGATGCCAACGCGCCAACAGGCAATTGGAACGCTACAGTCTCGGTAGGTGGCGTGCAGTTTACAAAACCATTAAAAGTAGCCACGGTAAAACCCAATCGATTAAAAATCAAACTCGATTTTGACGATGAAATTCTCGACGCGAGCAAATCTGTTGATGGAAAAATTACTGGAACGTGGCTTCATGGTGCCCCTGCCCGTAATCTGAAAGTAGAAATGGACGCAACCTTGAGAAGCAGCTCAACTTCATTCAAAAAATTTCCAAACTACAATTTTAATGATCCCATTCGCAGTTTTGATGAAATTGAAATTCCTATCGTAAAACAATCCTTGTCTGCGGAAGGAACTACTACCTTTTCTAAACAGTTTGACATTAGCAATAAAGCGCCGGGGATGCTTAAAGCAACATTCCTGACCAAGGTTTTTGAAGGTGGCGGCGATTTTTCAATAGACGTTTATAGCAAAGACCTCGCTCCGTTTTCACATTTTGTCGGGCTTCGATCTCCCGAGGCACATCGGTATGGTTCCTATTATACAGACGAGAAAACCACTTTTGATGTTGCAAGTGTGGATGCTCAAGGCAATCCTGCTGGCGGACGAAAATTGGAAGTAAAGATTTTTAAAATTGAATGGCGCTGGTGGTGGAATCGCGGAGGCGATAATCTTTCCCGCTACGAGAATGCTTCGGTGCACACACCCGTAAATGATTTTACGGTCACGACCAATGCCCAAGGAAAAGCTAATTTTGACCTCAATATCCCTGAAAAAGAAGGTGGACGTTATCTCATTCGTGTTATTGACAAAGAGAGCGGTCATGCTACAGGACGAATCACCTATTTCTATCGTAATTGGTGGAAGGCTCCTATGGATTCAGAAAGTGCTAAGATGTTGGTTTTTTCTTCAGATAAAGAAAAATATAAGGTTGGGGAAGAAGCTTTTATTACGTTCCCTTCTGGAAGTGATGGGCGTGCACTCATCAGTATTGAAAATGGCACCGAAGTTTTAGAAACAAAATGGATTGAAACCAAGAAAGGAGAGACCAAAGCAGGGATAAGACTCACCCCAGAAATGGCGCCCAATGTCTATGTGAATATTTCTTTATTACAACCGCATTCACAAACCAAAAATGACTTGCCCATTCGGTTATATGGTGTTGTTCCTATTTTGGTTGAAAACCCTGCTACTCTTTTAAAACCCGTCATAAATATGCCAGCGGTCCTAAAACCTGAAGAAACATTCATGGTAAAGGTGTCTGAGCAAAATAACAAACCCATGACCTATACCGTGGCGATAGTAGATGAAGGGCTGCTGGACTTAACCCGTTTTGAAACCCCAAAAATACATGAAGCATTTTATGCTCGCGAAGCGCTGGGCGTTAAAACGTTTGACATGTACGATTATGTGATAGGTGCCTACTCGGGAAGTGTCGATAATATCTATGCAATAGGGGGTGGCGATGCAGCAGCAGGCGCTAAAAACCGTAAAGCAGATCGCTTTAAACCCGTTGTAAAATACCTAGGTCCTTTTGAACTGAAAGCAGGTGAAAAAGCCTCCCATAAAATTACGATGCCTAATTACGTCGGTTCTGTGCGCACCATGGTGATTGCTGGTGATAACAGTAAAAGTGCCTACGGAAAAGTAGATAAAACAACACCCGTTCGCAAACCGCTAATGGTTTTGGCTTCACTGCCCAGAGTGCTGGCACCCGGAGAAATCGTAACCTTACCTGTAACCGTTTTTGCAATGGAAAAGAAGGTGAAAAGCGCGACCGTTTCAGTAAAAGTGGGAGATGCATTAAAACCGCTTGATGGAACTTCAAAAAAAATCTCCTTTCCTGAAGTAGGGGAACAAATAGTGAATTTCAAATTTGAAGTAGTACCCACAGACGAATTTCAAACGATCGAAGTTTCAGCTTCTGGAAATGGAGAAACTGCTAGTTATAAAGTAGAAATCGATGTGGAAAACCCGAATCCCATTTCGCAGAAATCCACCCAATATACATTGTCCGAAAATGCTTCAGAAAATATCACTTTTGAAACTTTTGGCGTAGCGGGCACTAATGAAGCCGTGCTAGAATTTTCGACTGTTCCTCCTATGGATTTCAGTAGAAGGATGGAGTATTTAATTCAATATCCACATGGCTGTATAGAACAGACGACTTCGGGAGCGTTTCCGCAGTTATATTTAGCAGATATTTTTGATATTACTTTTGACAAAAAGAAAGCGATCGAAGAAAATGTAAAAGCAGCGATCCAGAAACTAGGTAATTTTCAAACAGCCAACGGCGGATTGAGCTATTGGCCAGGAGAACGAAGTGTTGACGATTGGAGCACCAATTACGCTGGACATTTTATGCTTGAAGCGAAGGCAAAAGGATATGCGCTGCCGCTCACCTTTATGAGTAATTGGTTACGCTATCAAAAAAATGAAGCCCGCCAATGGCGTAATAGTACTACCCGTTATAATCAAAGTTTGACACAAGCCTATCGATTATATACCTTGGCACTCGCAGGACAACCAGAATTAGCCGCTATGAACCGATTACGCGAAAGTAAAAACTTGAGCAATGATGCAAAATGGCGTTTGGCAGCGGCCTATGCCTTGGCAGGTAAAAACAACGTAGCTGAACAGATCACTCAAACTGCGAACATCACTTTTACCCCGAAAAATTACGATTATTATACGTACGGATCGCCTTTTAGAAATAAAGCAATGGCGCTTGAAACGATGGTAGCAATTGGGGATAGCAAACAACGTGACATGGCTATTTCGGTAGCAAAAGAGTTGTCATCTCAACGCTGGTATAGTACGCAAGAAACCGCCTACGGATTACTGGCCATGGCAAAAATGATTGAGAAAAATGGCGGAAAAGCAATGGAGCTTTCAGTGATCGATCAAAGTGGAAAAGCGACTTCCATAAAAACTGATCGAGCTGTGGCGCAACGGGACCTAGGCATAAAGATGGGTAGTAATGCTATTTCAGTTTCAAATAAAAAAGGGAATGTTGTCTATATATCTTTAAACCAAAAAGGAAAGTTACCGCTAGGAAAAGAACTGGCCGAGCGCAAAAATTTAATTCTGCAATCACAATATCTCGACGGTGAAGGCAAAACATTGGACATTAAAAATGTACGCCAAGGAACTGAAATCACAGCAAAAGTGACTATCACCAATTCATCAAACGATTATGTGAATAACATTGCTCTAACAAAAATATTTCCAGGTGGCTGGGAAATCGTCAATACCAGTTTTACGGAGCTTGGTGGTGGCGCTACAGGGAATGCGAGATATACTGATATTAGGGACGATCGGGTTAATTTTTATTTTGAGCTAGGTGCTAAAAAATCCAAGACGTTCGTGGTTAAATTGAACGCCTCCTATTTAGGAAAATACTATCTGCCGGGCACGCAGGTGGAAGCGATGTACGACACTAATTATTATGCCCGTAATCAAGGAATTTGGGTGGAGATAGCACAATAATGCTTTGATACATTTTAAAATTGCTTGCAGCATTTTAAAACACTTAGCAACCTTTGAGAGTCGATAGTCAGTAGTTTTTTTGAAATTAAAGCTGAAATCAGAAAATGAATTTTAATAAAAGAAACATCTTTAACAGAATAAAGAAACACAAGTTCAAGCTCAGTGCTTTTTTGATCGTTTTTGTGTTTTGGTTATTTTGTCTGCCATCAAAATTATTTGATGTCCCAACGGCAACTGTAGCTGAAAGCAGAGAGGGATATATGTTGGGTGCCCGTATTGCAGATGACGGTCAATGGCGTTTTCCAAAAATGGATAGCGTGCCGTATCGATTTGAGCAGAGCATCCTTCTTTTTGAAGATGAATACTTTTATAGCCATCCTGGATTTAACCCTGTTTCTATTTCTAAAGCACTATGGGGAAACCTAACAACAGACAAACGTCGTGGCGGAAGCACATTAACGCAACAGGTGATACGACTTTCCCGAAAAAACAAGCAAAGGAGCTATATTGAAAAGGGAATCGAGATCATCCAAGCAACAAGACTTGAGGCTGGATATTCTAAAAAAGAAATTTTAAATTTATATGCTTCCTACGCACCTTTTGGCGGTAATGTCGTGGGGCTAGAAACTGCCTCATGGCGTTATTTCGGACTGCCTTCTAGTGAACTGAGCTGGGGCCAATCGGCTACATTGGCGGTATTGCCCAATGCGCCTGCGTTAATATTTCCTGGGAAAAATGAAAAAATCCTTACAAAGAAACGCGATAGGTTATTACTTAAATTATTTGAAAAAAATGTCATTGACAAAACAACTTATGAATTGGCATTGCTTGAAAAGTTACCAGGAAAACCGCTCCCGTTACCCGAAATCGCAGCCCACCTAACCGAAAAAACCAGAGCTGAACATCAGGGAAAAAGAATAAAGACAACCATAGATTTTGCATTACAACAAAAATTGAATCGGATTACAAAAGAACATCATTATCTATTGAGCCAAAACCAAATAAATAACCTGGCCATATTGGTTCTGGATGTAAATACCCGCGAGGTGCTAGGATATGTGGGTAATGCGCCAACATCTTTGGATCATAATAATTATGTTGACATTATTGACAAGCCCAGAAGTACTGGGAGCATTTTGAAACCTTTTTTATACACCTCACTACTCGATGCGGGTGAATTACTTCCTAACACACTAGTTGCCGATATACCAACGGTCATCAATGGATATAGCCCAGAAAATTTTAATAAAAAATTTAACGGTGCCGTTCCTGCAAGCGTTGCGCTTTCAAGATCATTAAATGTACCTGCTGTTAGAATGCTTCGGGAATATGGATTACAAAGGTTTTACAACAATCTTAAAAAAATGAATCAAAAATCAATTGACAAACCTGCTAATTATTATGGGCTATCATTGATATTGGGTGGTGCAGAAAGCTCCTTATGGGAAATTACTTCGGCATATGCGGGCATGGCATCTACCCTTAACTATTTCAACGAGACTTCAAGCGAATACCGCCCTAATGAATTTGCTTCACCCATTTATATTTCTGAAGAAAAAAGAGATTTCGGTAACAAACAAACCAATCCGCCGTTGTTTAATGCAGGGGCTATTTTTGAAGCTTTTACAGCCATGCAGGAAGTAAACCGACCGCAAGGTGAAGAAAATTGGAACTTCTTTAGTAACTCTCAACCTATCGCCTGGAAAACGGGAACAAGCTTTGGTTTTAAAGATGCGTGGGCCGTTGGGGTCACTTCCCAATATGCTATTGGTGTTTGGGTGGGCAATGCCGATGGTGAAGGGCGTCCTGGATTAACAGGGTTACAAGCAGCGGCTCCTATTTTATTCGATGCGCTTTCAGTCTTACCACAAAGCGAATGGTTTGCAACGCCTTATGATGAACTTATAGAAACAACCATATGTCAAAAAAGTGGTCATTTGGCCGGTGTGTTTTGTGATGATATTATTAAAGAATTTATTCCGAAGAATGGTATGAGAACGGCGGCTTGTCCGTATCATCAAATAGCCTTTCTAGAGGCTTCCGAAACCTATCGCGTAAACTCGTCCTGCTATCCACTTTCTGAAATGAAACAGAAAAATTGGTTTGCTCTTCCACCCGTTTTGGAGCATTATTATGCACCTTTACACCCAGAATACAAACCGTTACCGCCTTTTAAGTATGATTGTTTGCAGGAAGGTGAAAAGCAAATGGATTTTATTTTTCCGAAGAAAAACGAAACCATTTTACTGGCACGTGATTTTAATGAAAATACCAATGAAGTTATTTTTAAATTGGCGCACCGCTTTCCAGAAACTACCGTGTATTGGTATTTAAATTCAGAATTTATTGGTGTTACCGAAACTTTTCATGAGTTGGCCGTCGTCCCCAAACCTGGAAGTTATGTATTAACTGCCACAGATCAAAATGGAAATTCGATAAAACAACAGTTGGAAATTTCAGTGGCTTCTGGAGGTTGATACTAGTTTAGATAAAAATGTCAACATTAATGTATGTTAAAATCTATTAAAAATGAAACTAGAAATATGCGCCAACAGTTTTAAATCTGCCCTCGCTGCACAAAAGGCGGGAGCAGACCAGATTGAACTTTGTACCGAACTTTCAGTAGGCGGAATTACTCCGGCCTATGGACTGCTAGAAAAAGTGACTTCAGAACTTGACATTCCTGTGCATGTATTGATACGTCCCCGCAGTGGTAATTTTGCCTACGATCGGGCTGAAATTGATACAATGCTAAGAGATATTACCGCTTGCAAGCTTCTAGGTTGTGCGGGTGTTGTAATTGGCGCGCTCACTGCAACTAATGATATTGACATACGCACTACTTCAAAGTTAATCCACGCGGCCGCAGGAATGGAATTTACATTCCATCGCGCTTTCGACGGTTGCAACGACCCTAGCAAAGAGTTACAAAACCTTATTAATCTAGGCATAACACGACTATTGACTTCCGGACAGCAGAAAAAAGCAGTTGATGGTATTGATCTGCTAAAAGAATTATTGAAAACTGCTGCGGGTAAAATTCAAGTGATGCCAGGCAGCGGAATAACGCCTGAAAATATACTTCAATTTAAAGAAGCAGGATTTCCTATCGTACATTGTTCTGCAAGTAAAAAGAGGATTACAGAAACTAAACCAGCCACTACCATTGTCACTTTTGAAGCTGAAACAGCTAGTGTTTCCAATGAAGAAATTATCCAAAAAATGTTACAACTAATTTCTTAGTTTAAATTAGTTTCCACTATCGCATCCCGTAGCCCTTTCCTGCCCACCATGGTTTTATTTCGATGCTTAATCTGCCTGACTTTACCATGGGATCTAGATTAGCTAGACTATCGGCCATCTTAAAAGTGGGC
>JGI24518J20066_1000175_pt1 | contig 15592 bp, 13 predicted proteins | sample LinPmetageLP42_FD_20066 | JGI IMG/M metagenome (IMG submission 20066) | reverse complement strand
CACGGCCGCTGGTCAGCACGAAGTCCAGCAGGTGCAGGTCCTGCTCGACCAGTCCCTGGCGGGCATCGAGCACCATCACGGCGACGTTGCACTTCTTGATCGCTTCCAGCGTCTTGATGATGGAGAACTTCTCCACCACTTCGCGCACGTTCTTGCGACGACGGATCCCGGCGGTATCGACCAGCAGGTAAGGCTTGCCACGACGCTCGAAGGGAATCTCCACGGCGTCGGTGGTGGTACCGGCCTGGTCATAGACGACCACGCGCTCCTCGCCCAGCAGGCGATTGACCAGCGTCGACTTGCCGACGTTCGGGCGACCGATGATGCCGATGCGCACGCCGCGATCATCCAGCTCCGGGTGCAGGTCCTCGTCTTCGCCTTCCTCGACTTCGGGGTAGGGCGAGAGCACCTCTTCCAGCAGCGTGGTGATGTTGCGGCCATGCTCGGCGGCGATGGCGCGCGGGTCACCCAGACCCAGGGTCCAGAAGTCGGACTTGCCGATCTCCTCGTCCATGCCATCGGTCTTGTTGACCACCAGCCAGGTCTTCTTCTGGTTGACGCGCAGGTGGTTGGCGATGGCCTCGTCCGCCATGTTCAGACCGGCGCGCGCATCGACCATGAACAGCACGATGTCGGCTTCGTCGATGGCGGCCAGTGACTGGCCGGCCATCATCAGGTCGATGCCTTCCTCGTCACCGCTGATGCCGCCGGTGTCGATGACGGTGTAGGGCTTGCCGCCGACCTTGCCGGTGCCGTACTTGCGGTCACGGGTCAGGCCGGGGAAATCGGCGACCAGAGCATCACGGGTCTTGGTGAGGCGATTGAATAGCGTCGACTTGCCGACATTCGGGCGGCCGACCAGGGCGATCACGGGGTTCATGGAATCTCACAGCATTCGCAGGGATAGCATCGATGCCGGCCCCGTACGGTCTGCTTCGAACCATGATGGCTGGAAAGCACCTTGTGCAGGCAGGGCGATAGCGATGATATCGGACTTGGGGCACTGGATGACGACGCAGGCGTCGCATGCATCCAGTATGGTCCGCCGACAGGGGGTTAGCACTGTCGGCGGAAAGATCTCGTGGCTGAATCAACGGCTGCGTCGTGCGGCAGGCCTGATCAGCGGGGGCAGCATTCTAGCATTGACAGGGAGTTGCTACCAATGGCGCATTACGACAACGGCAGCCAGGTGGCTGCCGTTGTTGTGACGAGGGCTGAGCGAGGCGCATGTCAGATTGCGGGGCAGGCTGACAGGCGCGCTCGATCAGTGGCTTACGGCGCTTCGAGATCCAGCGCCGTCAGCTCGCCATCGTTGGTGTAGACGTAGATGCGCTTGCCTTCGGTCAGCGGGGTGATGCTGATGCCATCGCCCCCCACGTCATAGCGGCCGGCCATCTCGCCGCTCTGGGCGTCGATCAGGTGCACATAGCCTTCGTAGTCACCGACCACCAGCTTGCCATCGACGAAGGCCGGAGAGGTCAGCCAGCGGCCTTCCAGGTCTTCGGACTTCCACAGCACGTTGCCCGTGTTGGCATCCATCGCCAGCACATGGCTGGCATTGTCGATGCTGAACAGGTAATCGCCGACCACGATGGGCGTCAGATAGCTGGAGGACGGCTTGTCCCACAGCGGCTCGCCGTTGCGGGCGTCCAGCGCGATCAGACGACCGTTGTAGCTGGTGACGAACAGGCGACCATCCTGGGTCAGCACCGGCTGGCCATCGAGATCGACCAGCTGGTCCACCTCGGTACGACCGGCCGGCACGGCGACGCGCAGGTCCCACAGTTCCTGACCTGAGCGGTTGTCGAGCGTGACCAGCTTGCCGTTGGCGAAGCCCGCGAAGGTGACCGGCTGGATGACGCGCGGCGCGCCGGTGCCACGCAGTGTCAGGGCCGGAATCGTGGCCGAGTAGGCCCACTGCTCTTCGCCGGTGAAGCGATCAAGCGCGGTCACGGTGCCATCGACGCTCTGCACCACGACCAGTTCGTCGTTGTACTGCGGCGCGGCCAGTACTTCACTGGAGACACGCGTGCTCCATTCGATGCTGCCATCTTCCTGGCTGACGGCGCTGACCTTGCCATCGCGCGTACCGACGTACAGGCGAGAGGCATCGGCATTCAGTGCGCTGGTGATGCCAGCCGGCAACCGTGTCTGCCAGATGTCGTCGCCACTGTCGGCAGCGAGGGCTTCCAGCTCACCGCCTTCGGCACCGACGAACAGCTTGTCGTTGGCGAAGATCGGTGACAGCGGATAGTGGGCACGGCCCAGGCCATTGCCGACCGATTCGCTCCAGACGGAATCCAGCGCGACCTGGCGATCGAAATCGACCAGCTCCTTGGGCGCATATTCCGGTTGGGCACTGCTGGCACAACCGGCCAGCAGACTCACGGCCAGCAGCGAGGCCGGTACGCTCAGACGACGAGTGACGCTCATGAAGAAGACTCCGCAGCCAGATCGGCGAGTTTCAGGTCGAGACCGTAGACCGGCTGACCACTTTCCTGCGACAGGGTGCTGGCCTGCTGATAGGCGGCGATGGCCTCATCGCGCTTGTCCTGTGCGGCCAGGGCATCGCCGCGCACCGCAGCCGCCTGCGCTGCCAGCGGCGCCGGCGGGCTCTTGAGCAGGGCGAGTGCCGCGTCGTTGTCGCCGCGCTCGACATTGATGCGCGCCAGACGCAGGCTGGCCAGCCCCTGCAGGTAGCTGTCATCGCTGTTGTCGATCACGCTCTGCAGCGCCGTGGCGGCTGCGTCGAGATCGTTGGCCTTGACCGACATGCTGGCATCCAGCAGGTGCGCCATCTGGGTGTAGAGGCTGTCGCCGTGCTCGCTTTCCAGTTCGCCGATCAGCGTACGCGCCTGCTTGACGCCGGCGTCTTCCAGCTTGGGCTGGCTGACGAGGCTGATCAGTTGCTGGTAACGCACGGAGGCCGCTTCGGACTGGCTGGCGTCATAGTTCTGCCAGGCCTTGAAGGCAAAGACACCGGCGCCGGCCAGTACGACACCGGCAATCAGTGACTTGCCGTTCTCGCTCCACCAACGCTTGATGGCTTCAAGCTGTTCTTCTTCGCTTCTGAGCTCTTCCGCCACGGGCGGTCTCCTTGACCTGGCCGGCATGCCGGCACTTGCATTCGTGAGGCGGAGAGCTGGCTCTCCGCCCGATATTCATTGGCAGTCTCAGGCGCCGAAGACGCTGTCGAGACGTTCGCCCAGCGCACGCTGGTTCAGCGTTTCCTGGTCGCGTTCCTCGCGCAGGAACTTGAGCGCCACCGTGCCTTCGATGACTTCATTCTCACCGAGAATCAGCGCGATGCGAGCACCGCTCTTGTCGGCCTTCTTCATCTGGCTCTTGAAGCTGCCGCCACCGCAATGCAGCACCAGACGCAGATTGGGCAGGGCGGTGCGCAGCTCTTCGGCCAGACGCATGGCTTCGCCTTCGGCCTGCTCGCCCATCGACATCAGGTAGACATCGACGGTCTCGCGGACGTCCTGCGGTACCAGTTCCAGTGTCTCGAGCAACAGGATAAGGCGCTCGACGCCCATCGCGAAGCCGACCGCCGGTACCGGCTTGCCGCCCAGCTGTTCGAACAGGCTGTCGTAGCGGCCGCCGGCACACACGGTGCCCTGGCTGCCCAGCGCGGTGGTGGTCCATTCGAACACACTGCGCGAGTAGTAATCGAGGCCACGCACCAGGCGCGGGTTGATGACGTACTCGATGCCGGCGGCGTCGAGACGTGCCTTGAGGCCCTCGAAGTGCACGCGGGACTCTTCATCCAGGTGATCCCCCAGGCGCGGCGCGGCGTCGACGACGGCGGCCATGTCCGGGTTCTTGGTGTCGAGGATGCGCAGCGGGTTGCTGTGCAGACGACGCTTGGAGTCTTCGTCGAGGACATCCAGGTGCTGTTCGAAGTATTCGACCAGCAGGTCACGATAGGCAGTACGCGCCTCGAGGCTACCCAGCGAGTTGAGCTCGAGCGTGACGTGTTCCAGCAGGCCCAGCTGGCGCCACAGGCGTGCGGAGATCAGGATCATCTCGGCATCGATGTCCGGACCTTCCATGCCGTAGGCTTCGACGCCCACCTGATGGAACTGACGATAACGACCCTTCTGCGGGCGCTCGTGGCGGAACATCGGGCCGGTGTACCACAGACGCTGGATCTGGTTGTGGACCAGGCCATTCTCCATCGCCATGCGCACGCAGCTGGCGGTGCCTTCCGGACGCAGGGTCAGGCTGTCGCCGTTACGGTCGTCGAAGGTGTACATCTCCTTCTCGACGATGTCGGTGACTTCGCCGATGGAGCGCTTGAACAGCGCGGTCTGCTCGACGATGGGGGTGCGGATCTCGCGATAGCCGTACTGGCCCATCAGCGCTTCCACCTGGTGCTCGAAGTATTGCCATACCGGTGACTGGTCCGGCAGCAGGTCGTTCATGCCACGAATGGCCTGGATCTTGGTACTCAACGTTCTCTCCTGAATCCTTGCGCGTCTCCCCACGGCGCTCGCATGANGTCATGCAGGCGGGTGGGGAGACGAAGGCGCGTCACTCACGACGCGCAAGCCAGCCGAGACAAGCTCAGCTCTGGCGGATGATAGTGTCGGCCTCACGGGCCTCTTTTTCCGCGACCTTGTCACGGATGAGTCGCTCAAGATCGTCAACCAGGGTGTCATTGGTCAACTTGCTGGCCGGCTTGCCGTCCAGGTAGACCAGGTTGGCGGGGCTGCCGCCGGTCAGACCGACATCGGTCTCCTTGGCTTCGCCGGGGCCATTGACGACACAGCCGATGACCGAGACGTTCAGCGGCGTCATCACGTCTTCAAGACGTGTCTCCAGCTCGTTCATGGTCTTGATGACGTCGAAATTCTGACGCGAGCAGCTGGGACAGGCAATAAAGTTGATGCCCTTGGCGCGCAGCTTGAGGCTCTTGAGCATGTCGAAGCCGACCTTGATCTCCTCGACCGGGTCCGCTGCCAGCGACACGCGGATGGTGTCACCGATGCCGTCCATCAGCAGCATGCCCAGGCCGATGGAAGACTTGACGGTGCCCGAGCGCAGGCCGCCCGCTTCGGTGATGCCCAGGTGCAGCGGCTGTTCGATGCGCGCTGCCAGGTCACGATAGGCGGCGACGGCCATGAACACGTCGCTGGCCTTGACGCTGACCTTGAAGTCCTGGAAATCGAGGCGATCCAGATGGTCGATGTGACGCATGGCAGATTCGACCAGCGCCGCCGGCGTCGGTTCGCCGTATTTCTTCTGCAGGTCCTTTTCCAGGGAGCCTGCGTTGACGCCGATGCGGATCGGGATGCCGTTGTCGCGGGCGGCGCTGACCACGGCGCGCACGCGGTCTTCACGACCGATGTTGCCCGGGTTGATGCGCAGGCAGTCGACGCCAAGTTCCGCCACACGCAGGGCGATCTTGTAGTCGAAGTGGATGTCGGCCACCAGCGGGATGTTGCTCTGCTGCTTGATGCGGCCGAAGGCTTCGGCGGCATCCATGTCCGGCACGCTGACACGCACGATATCGGCACCGGCATCCTCGAGGCGCTTGATCTGCGCGACGGTGGCGGCGACATCGTTGGTATCGGTGTTGGTCATGCTCTGCACGGAAATCGGTGCATCGCCGCCGACGGCCACATTGCCGACATGAATCTTGCGCGAGACGCGGCGCTTGATGGGGGAGTGACTATGCATGGGATTCCGGATCATTCACCGAGGGTAAGTTTGGCGACACTGCCGCGCGTGACGCGCGTGAGGTCGACCGCTTCATTCATGTAACGCAATTCGACGCCAGAGGCATTGCCGATGGTCAGCGTGAAGGGCGGCTTGCCTTCCAGCGTCGTGCTGGTGCCGGCCTCGTTGTTGCCGCGCAGCAGGCGCTTGCCATCGGCATCACGAATGTCGGTCCAGGAATTGATGTTGAACGTCAATTCGAGCTTGCGCGGGTCTGCCGCCGGCGCAGCTTCTTCTGCTGCGCTCTCTTGTGTGGTGTCGGCACTGGCATCGGCGACAGCACTCACGTCAGTGGCAGCGGCGCTATCCGTGGCAGCGCCAGACGCTGACGTGCCAGCCTCTGCAGCGCCCGGCGTGGCCGCGGTTGCGCCTGTATCGAGCGCGTCAGCACTCTGCGCTGTCGCCTCGGAAGATGCTCCTGTCTCGACGGCAGACGCATCACCGGTGGCGGTAGCAGTGGAGGACGGCGCCGATTCGCTGGCAGAGGACTGCGAGAGCGAAAGCTCGATGGAGCCATCGGCGTTCACGACCGGTGCGGCGTTGTCCGCCTCGCTGCCACCTTCGAGGGCGGAGGTTTCCGCCGGCGAGGTGCGGCCATAGTCGCCACTCTGCCACCACACGTAGCTGAGACCGATCAAACCGGCGATGACCAGCAGGCTGACGAGGCGGAACAGGTACTTGCCCATCTTGCCCGGTGGGCGCACCGACGGCGTGGAACTGGGGGTGTAGCGCTCGGCTTCGGTGGTGCCGAACTGGGCATTGTACTGTCCGACGATCGCCTTCTCGTCCATGCCCAGCAGGCGGGCATAGGCACGCAGATAGCCGCGACGGTACGCGGCGATGGGAATCTGGTCGTAGTGGTCGCGTTCCAGGTCATCGACCAGGCTGGGGCGCAGGTTGAGCTGTGTCGCCACCTCATCACGCGACAACCCCTGATGCTCGCGCTCCAGCTTGAGGCGCGTGCCAGGCAGTGCATCACTGGCGTGCTGATCAGGGGCGGGTTGATGTTCGCTCATGGCGCATCCTTGTAAGGAAAAACTGTCTACCGAACGCACATCCGGGCGCTCTTCCGGTACTGCGGGAAACTGCTCCTGACACTGATGCTGGAGCATGCTGACTGATGCTGTCGCGCGATTGGCCGGGTGCTGCACGACTCGTTGATCATCATGCGAGTGAGCAGCGTGAAAAGCGATGACCTCCCATGCCAATCGACGCGCACGAACACACGTTCGTCCGCGTCGGCACTATACCAAGCCCGCGCCGAGATTTTCACCGGCATTTCGGTCTTCTCGGTCCTGCTTGCAGCGACCCCGCCCATGAGATGGCGCCATCAGCGGCGTCGTTGCGCCTCGCTCAGGGAGTGCGAATCACCGCGCGACCGGATTCACGTGTCATGACCTGCTCCAGCTGACGGCTGTAGAGATCTGCCAGACGGCTGTCGCCGCGAGCCGTGGCCACATCGACGGCCAGGGCGAGACTGTCGCTATCGGTACCTGCCAGACGGAAGTAGCGGCTCAGCGCCGACTGGGCGGCGTCATTGTCGCCGGCGTCATGTGACATGCGTGCCACCGCCAACCAGGCCTCTGACTCACGCGGGTTGATCTTGACGGCNCGNTCGAAACTCTTCGCNGCCTCGCTGGTCTTGCCCAGCTGCAACTGACAGCGGCCCAGATTGGTATAGAGCTGGCCACGATTGTCGTAGGTCAGGTCTTCCGCCGCGATCTCGAGCTGCCGACAGGCCTCGACGTATTCACCGCGAGAGTAGAGAAAGGCCGCGTAGTTGTTGCGCGCACGGGTAAAGGACGGATCGCTGGAAATGGCCTGATTGAAATAGTCATCGGCGAGCACGTTCTCACCNTGGCGCTGNTAGATCATCGCCAGTCCGGCCTTGGCCTCGGCATTGCTGCTCTGCAGTTTGAGTGCCTTCTGGAAGGCGCTGTCGGCACGTTGCAGCTGATTACGACCCAGATAGGCCTCTCCGAGTTCCACGTAGGCGTTCGAGGCCTTGTTGTCATCCGGCGGGGCGTAGGGGTCGTTGGTTTCCACGCGTGTCGCGCAGCCTGCGAGGGTCAGGCCGGCAAATCCGAGGCACAGCAGCAGGGCTCTGGTGCGGCGAGTGATGCCGCGAGCAGCGGTGCGGGTGTGGGAATCATGCTGGCAGGGGCCCTGTGTGACAGTGCCATGGGCGACAGGGTCATGCTCATTGGTGCGATGACGGGGCAGACGACTCGGCATGCAATCCTCGCGTGAATGAAGGCTCATGATGTGCCTGCGGGCGAGGGTCGCGGCAGGCAACAAAAGCGCCCCCATCAAAGCGCCGCACCTGCCACAAGTCAAGGTGGCAGGGCGGCGCATGGCTATGGCGATAGCGTCAGGTCAGGGCTGGCAGCCGCTCAGTCGGCGTCGAGCTGGATGGCGTTGATGTAACGCTCGGCGCGACGGGTGCGGTCCTTGACCTGACCGACCAGCTGGCCACAGGCGGCGTCGATGTCATCGCCACGTGTGGCGCGCACCGGTGCGGTGTAGCCCAGTTCATAGAGACGCTGCTGGAAGCGCATCACCTGGTTGCGTGACGGCTTATCGTAACCGGAATGCGGGAACGGGTTGAACGGGATCAGGTTGATCTTGCACGGCAGCTCGTCGAGCAGCGCGGCCAGTTCCTCGGCGTGCTGGATCTGGTCGTTGACGTCCTTGATCAGGGTGTACTCGATGGTGACGATACGTGCGTCGTCACACTTGGCCAGGTAGCGATGGCAGGAGTCGAGCAGCGCGCGGATGTTCCACTTGCGGTTGATCGGCACCAGCACGTTGCGCAGTTCATCGTTGGCCGCGTGCAGCGAGATCGCCAGGCTGACGTCCATCTCGTCGCCGAGCTGGTCCAGCTTGGGCACCANACCGGAGGTGGAGAGGGTGACGCGACGCTTGGACAGGCCATAGGCGTTGTCGTCCAGCATCAGCTTCATCGCCGGCACGACGTTGTCGTAGTTCATCAGCGGCTCGCCCATGCCCATCATCACCACGTTGGTGACCGGACGCTTGCGGGTGTCCTTGCGGTCTTCGGCGCCACGGGTGGCGACCCACACCTGGCCGATGATCTCGGCGGCGGTCAGGTCACGCTCGAAGCCCTGCTTGCCGGTGGAGCAGAAGCTGCAGTCCAGCGAGCAACCGACCTGGGAAGACACGCACAGGGTGCGACGGTTGCCGTTCTCGGACGGGATCAGCACGGTCTCGACATAGCTGCCATCGCTGACTTCCAGCACCCACTTGCGGGTGCCGTCCTTGGACTCGCCTTCATAGACGATGCCCGGCGCACGGATCTCGGCGACCTGCTTGAGGCGCTCGCGCAGCGGCTTGGCGAGGTTGGTCATCTCGTCGAAGCTGTCGACGCCTTCCTGGTGAATCCATTTCATCACCTGGGTGGCGCGGAATTTCTTCTCGCCGATGCTCTCGAAGAAGGCTTCCATCGCCGGGCGCGGCAGGCCCAGCAGGTTGGTGAGCTTGACGGCGGCAGGGGCCGCGGCATCGGTGGCAGTTGCAGTGGTATCAGTCATGGTATGGGCCGGTCGTGTCAGGGATGGGCAGGCGTCACACAAAGGATAGACGTCTGCAGGGCGACGCTGTCAGCGGAGGTGGCGATGGCTCGCAGACCTCAAGAGGCTCTCGTCATCAGCGCAGTGCGCGTGGGCGTCACATGGCGTGGGGAGAGGGCGCTGCAGCGGCTTTCAGAAAAGCGTATCGGACCTGCTCAAGCGTCGAATCTGCTTCAGGGGGTGCATGCTGTCGCGCGACGCTTCAGCACGTCCGATACCACGACGGCCCCGCCTCGCAGGCAGGGCCGTCGTGTCATGCACGGCTGAAAGGCGCGTGCCCCGAAGGGCCGGGCTTCTCAGTCGTACAAGGCGAAATCAACCGCGCGGGCAGATTTCGTTGTCGCCGAAGAAGTAGGCGATTTCGCGAGCAGCAGATTCCGGCGCGTCAGAACCGTGAACGGCGTTGGCGTCGATGGAAGTGGCAAAGTCTGCACGGATGGTGCCGGCTTCTGCTTCTTTCGGGTTGGTAGCGCCCATCAGGTCGCGGTTCTTGGTGATGGCGTCTTCGCCTTCCAGCACCTGGATCATGACCGGGCCGGAAGTCATGAAGCCGACCAGCTCACCGAAGAAGCCACGTTCGCTGTGCTCAGCGTAGAAGCCTTCGGCCTGTTCCTTGGACAGGTGAACCATCTTGGAAGCGACGATCTGCAGACCGGCCTTCTCGAAGCGAGAGTAGATTTCGCCGATCACGTTCTTGGCAACGGCATCCGGCTTGATGATGGACAGAGTACGCTGAGTCATGGTGAATCTCCTGAGACAAGCTTTGAAGAGCCGTACGGCAGATGCCGAACGGCGGAAAACGGGCTCTGTCGGCATGCGCGCGACAAAAGTGGGCGGCATTATAGCGGCAAGTGCCACCGGCTGCATCCATCATGCCTGAGTCGCATGACGCGCAGATGGCAAGCGCCTCGTCGGCATGGGCTGGCGAGGCGCTGAGGGTCGGCTCGGACGTTGAGTCTGGCCTGGACGCTGAAGCCTGGTCTACACGCTGAAGCTCTCGCCACAACCACACTCGTCCTTGACGTTGGGGTTGTTGAAGCGGAAGTAGCGGTTCAGGCCGTCCTTGACGTAGTCCACTTCGGAGCCGTCGAGCACGGTGAGGGCTTCGGTGTCGACATAGACGGTAGCGCCGTGATCGACGAAGACGGCGTCTTCCTCGTTGACCTCGTCAGCGAAGTCGAGCACGTAGCTGTAGCCGGAGCAGCCGCTGGGCTTGACCGAGACACGCAGGCCAAGGCCGTGGCCGCGCTCGGCCAGCACGACGCGGATCTGGTCGGCGGCGGAGGAGGAAATCGACAGATGTGCCATGAGCAGTCTCCCGGGTCAGGCGCGCAGCGACGTCAGGGCATGCCTGAGTTCGCCGAGCGCGGATTCGATGTCGGCAGCGGTGGTGAAACGACCGAAGCTGAAGCGCAGTGATGCCAGCGCCAGCGGACGGGGCACCCCGATGCCGGTGAGGACGAACGACGGTTCGACACTGGCGGAATTGCAGGCCGAGCCGGTGGAAATCGCGATGCCGCGCAGCGCCATCAGCATCGCCTCGCCATCCACGCCCTCGAAGGCGAGATTGACGATATTGGGCGCGCTGACCCCTATATCGGTATTGAAGTGCACGCCTTCAAGGCCGGCAAGCCCGGCGACGAACTGATCACGCAGCGCGACGAGGTGCTGGTGATCGGCGTCGAACTGCTCGGCGCTCAGGCGGTAGGCCTCTCCCATGCCGACGATCTGATGGGTCGGCAGGGTGCCGGAACGCATGCCGCGCTCATGACCACCGCCGTGGATCAGGGCATCGACCTTGATCTGCGGCTGGCGACGCACGTACAGCGCGCCGATGCCCTTGGGGCCGTAGGCCTTGTGGGCGGACAGTGACAGCATGTCGATGGGCTGACGTCTGACATCGATCTGCACCTTGCCAGGCGCCTGGGCGGCATCGACATGGAAGGCCGCACCATGCGAGTGGGCGATGTCGCCCAGCGCATCCAGGTCATTCAGGCTGCCCAGCTCGTTGTTCACCGCCATCAGCGATACCAGGATGGTGTCGCTGCGCAGGGCGTCGCGCAGGCTGTCCGGGCTGATGCGGCCGTCAGGCTGCGGCGCGATGCGCGTCACCTCGAAGCCTTCCGCTTCCAGCGCACTGGCGGTATCCAGGATCGCCTTGTGCTCGATGGTCGAGGTGATCAGATGGCGGCCACGCGCGGCATTGGCACGCATGTAGCCGGTCAGCGCCAGGTTGTCGGCTTCGGTGGCACCGCTGGTCCAGACGATCTCACGCGGGTCGGCACCGATCAGTTCGGCGACCTGACGACGTGCGCCCTCGACGGCCTGCTCGGCCAGCCAGCCCGGCATGTGACTGCGCGAGGCCGGATTGGCGAAGGTGCCGTCCTGCGTCAGGTGACGCATCATCAGCTCGGCGACGCGCGGGTCGACGGGCGTGGTGGCGGCATAGTCAAGGTAGATCGGCTGGGACATGGTGACTTCCTGAAGACACGACAGACAGTGATGACGGTGAACGTGATGAAGGCGATCTCTAGGGCAACGGGGCGCGGCGAGCATCGCCTCGGCTGGCCGTGCTCAGCCTAGCTGGCAAACGCCGCTCAGCTGCCTTGCATGACGGTGATCGGTGTCGGCTCGCAAGCCTTGCGCTGACGACTGGCGATCTGGCGAATCTCTTCGCGCGCGACCAGGTCGGCCAGGCTGATGCCATCGAGAAAGCCGTGGATCTCGTCGGACAGATCACACCACAGATGGTGCGTCAGGCAGGTGTCACCGGCCTGACAGTCCGACATTCCCTGACAGCGTGTGGCATCGACTGACTCGTTGACGGCGTCGATGATGCACGCCACCGAGGTGGTCTCGAGTTCGGTATCCAGCAGATAACCGCCACCGGGGCCACGCACGCTCTTGACCAGACCTGCACGCCGCAGACGCGCAAACAGTTGCTCCAGATACGACAGCGAGATGCCCTGGCGTACGGAAATATCGGCCAGACAGGTCGGGCCGCAACTGGCATGCAGGGCCAGATCGAGCATCGCGGTGACGGCGTAGCGTCCCTTGGTGGTCAGGCGCATGACAGAGTCCGTGAGCAGATGGAGCCTGCGACGTTGAGGACGAGGCCGGGCGTAGTCGCCGCCTCTGGCGAGGCGGCGTATCAATGCGCCCCATTATGGTGGGGTGGTCTGGCGGGGTCAATCCCGACTGAATTGGTCAACTTTAGCCATGCTGACGTTCGGCGGGCTCCTGCGTATCGCTTGCCTGCTCGGTCGGTGATTGCTCAGTCGGTGCCTGCTGGGTCGAGGTCTGCTCGGAGCGCGGCTGGTCATCAGGGGCAGTGCCCTGCGATGCGCTGGATGCTGCGGCTCCGGCCTTGGGCGAGGTGCTGCCCTGGGCCGCGGCCACGTCAGCGACGGTGGTCTCGCCACCGCAGGGCCCCAGTTCATCGATCAGCTGGGCGAAGTCGGCGTCATCGAGCTCCGGCAGGCGCCCGGCGCGATAGCTTGCATCCAGCTTGCGCAGCGTGCCGCACATCTGTTCGATGCGCTTGTCCACGGCATGCATGTGATCGAGCATCGCGTGCATGGAGCGCGCGACCGGGTCGGGCATGTCCTGGCCCATGCCGTAGGCATCGAAGCCGAACTTCTCCTTCATGGCCTCGCGGCTTTCCGGGTCGACCGACGGCTCCTCCGCCACATCCGGCTCGGCGCGCTTGACGATCTTGCCGGGAATGCCGACGACGGTGGCGCCGGCAGGCACTTCACGCGTGACCACGGCATTGGAGCCGACCTTGGCGCCGGCACCGACGGTGAATGGGCCGAGAATCTTGGCGCCGGCACCGACGATGACACCATCGCCGAGGGTCGGGTGGCGCTTGCCGGCGTTCCAGGTGGTGCCGCCGAGAGTGACGCCGTGATAGAGGGTNACATCATCGCCGATCAGGGCGGTCTCGCCGATCACGACGCCCATGCCGTGGTCGATGAAGAAGCGCCGACCGATGGTGGCACCTGGGTGGATCTCGATGCCGGTCAGCCAGCGCATCAGGGTCGAGCCGGTGCGCGCCAGCCATTTGGCGTTGTGGCGCCATAGCCAGTGATTGATGCGATGGGCCACCAGCGCATGCAGGCCCGGATAGTTGGTCAGGACTTCAAAGAAGTTGCGCGCCGCCGGGTCACGGGCAAACACGCTATCGATGTCTTCACGCAGTCGAGTGAACATGGCGTGTCCTCAGGAAGTGCGGTTGGCCGTGTCGGCTTGTGCCAGGCGAACCTGCTTGTCCACCGCGGAAAGAATGCCGCGCAGAATGTTGATTTCCATGCTGTCCGGACGCGCGCGCAGATAGAGGCGACGCAGGCGTGCCATCAGCTGGCGCGGCTGTTCCGGATCGAGGAAGTCGACGCTGATCAGTGTCTTCTCGAGATGCTCGAACAGGCGCTCGAGGTCGGCATGGCTGGCCAGCGGGCTGTCCCAGTCGATACCGAACGGCTGGTCATCCTCGGCACGCGGCGTCTCGCCGGCGGCTTCCTGGTCGGCCAGCCATGCCTGGCGGCACTCATAGGCCAGCACCTGCACCGCCGCGGCCAGATTCAGCGAGCTGAAATCCGGGTTGGTCGGGATATGCACGTGGCGGTGACAGCGCTGCAGCTCTTCATTGGAGAGGCCGGAATCCTCGCGGCCGAAGACGATGGCCACACGGGCATCCGGCAGGCGGGCTTCATCGGCCAGGGTGGCACCGAAGGCGCGCGGCGTGATCATCGGCCACGGCAGGTTGCGGGAGCGTGCGCTGCAGCCGACCACCAGACTGCAGAACGTGCGCTGCAGCCGACCACCAGGCTGCAATCCGCCACGGCCTCTTCCAGCGTCTCGTGCACCGAGGCGCTGGCGACGAGTGCATCGGCACCCGAGGCGCGTGAGGCGGATTCCTGGCATTGCACCTGACATCGCGGCGCGACCAGTGCGAGATCGGCCAGGCCCATATTGAGCATGGCGCGGGCTGCACCACCAATGTTGCCGGGATGGCTGGTGCCAATCAGGACAATGCGCAGACGTTCAAGCATGAGGACTTCCAGGATAGCAATTGAAGGGCGGGTCGGCCGACGCGGCTGGCGCAGTGCGTGATCCGCATACGCAGACTTAGCGATAAATCGCGCGTCAGGACCCGATATCCTAGCATGAAGCCGCGTCAGGGAGCAGTTTCCCGCCGGTGTTGAGGGCAAGAGCGGCGCGAGCGGGCAGGGCGCAAGGACGCGACGCGCAGGCAGAGGGTGGCCGCAGGCAATGGCAGCTCGAGCCGAGCTCTGATAGACTACGCCGTCCCGTCATGTCGCAACATGTGTTCGCCCTCGCTGGCGCCTCGTGCTGTGGCGGCTGGCAGCCTGCATACATTGCACTATGCAGCGCGCCCCGCGCCGTATCAGGATTCCTGTGCGGGCTACATGACCGCCTGATCTGATTGCACCCAGTTTCGCTCGATCCGTGTTGCGCCGCGTTGAAGTCTCACGCGCCGTGGCACCCGTTCTTTAACAGCTCCCGACTCGTCAAGGCCTTGATCATGCATCCGATGGTCCAATTTGCGCTGCGTGCTGCACGCGGTGCCGCAGAGCAGTTCGTCCGTGCTCGTGAACGTATCGAAGTCGCCCGTGGCGACAACGATCTCGACGCCTTCATTGCAGACACTGCACGTCGCGCCGAAGCGCACATCGTGCGTCAGCTGGAGCGCGGTTATCCGCAACACGGTCTCTCCGGCCGTTATACCGACCATCGCGATGGCGAAGGTCAGGGCTCTGACTACCACTGGCGCATCGAGCCGGTGCACGGTTACTCCAACCTGGCATCCGCGGCCTCCGGCTTCGCGCTGTCCGTGGTCTGCCTGTTCAAGGGGCGTGCCGAGCACGCCGTGGTCATCGCACCGTTCACTGACGAAGAGTACATCGTCAGCCGCGGTCGTGGCGCCCAGCACTCCGGTCACCGTATCCGCGTGACCAACGCCACCTCCATCGAAGGTGCGCGTCTGGCGATGGGCCTGCCGGAAAGCTGGCAGCGTCCGCGTCACCTGCCGACCTACCTCTCCATCGTTCAGCAGGTCGGCCCGCAGGTCGAGATGCTGCGCACCAGCGGCTGTGCGCTGCTGGACGTGCTCGAGCTGGCCTCCGGCCGCGTCGATGCCGTCTATGTGCTGGGTCTGGATGCCGGTGACAGCGAGATCGTCAGCCTGTTCCTGAAGGAATGTGGCGCTCTGGCAGGCAGTGCCGACGGCACGCCGGTCGTGGTTGCTGAAGGCACTC
>JGI24518J20066_1000173_pt1 | contig 15685 bp, 7 predicted proteins | sample LinPmetageLP42_FD_20066 | JGI IMG/M metagenome (IMG submission 20066) | reverse complement strand
CCCGCTGATGGAAGTCGGCAAGATGGAGCTCAACCGCAACCCGGAGAACTACTTCGCGGAAGTCGAGCAGTCCGTCTTCTCGCCGTCCAACTTCGTGCCGGGTATCGGCGCCTCCCCGGACCGCGTGCTGCAGGCTCGTCTGTGGGCCTACGCCGATGCACACCGCTACCGTGTCGGTGCCAACGCCGAGCAGCTGCCGGTCAACCGTCCGGTCTGCCCGGTCAACCACTACCAGCGTGATGGCGTGATGGCGGGCATGTGCCCGGTCACCGGTCACGGTGGCGGCCCGCTGGGCGGCCAGGTCGGTCAGGGCGTGCCGGGAGAAACGAAGGAAGGTGGCCAGTACTCACGCACCAACTTCTACCCCAACGAGCGTGCCGATCAGGGCGCCCCGGTGCCGGACGCTACCGTCGCCGAGCCGGCGATGCCGCTGGAGCAGAACGCCTGGATGGGCTATCACGACAACAGCGATGAGGATAACTACAGCCAGGCCGGCAACCTCTATCGTCTGTTCGATGAAGGCCAGAAGACGCGCATCACCGACGTCATCGCCGGCACCATGGTAGGCGTCAGCCACGTGGTCCAGGACAAGATGATCGCGCACTTCCGTCAGGCGGATGCCGATTATGGTGATCGTATCGCCACCAAGCTGGCCAAGCTCGATCCGCGCTGAGTCAGTCATGCTGCACCCTTCGTCAGGTCAAAAGTGACCCTTTGAGCTGACGAAAACATCAAGGCCCCCGCCGGTTACCCGGCGGGGGCCTTGTCGTAAGCGGCTGTCAGGGTGCTATCCGACAGTCACAGCGCTGTGCGAAAGACACGCAAGTACAGGCACCTCAGTCGTTGTCGCGCGTGGCCTCATTGCCGTCGGCTTTCTCGCACACGCCCAGCGCCCACAGCAGGAAGGCGTCCTGGCGCGCATTGTCACGCCACGCCTTGAAGCGACCTGAGGCACCGCCGTGGCCGGAGCTCATGTCGGTGCGCAACAGGACCGGATGCGGCGTGCAGTCCATCTGGCGCAGACGCGCATACAGCTTGGCCGGCTCCCAGTAGGGCACGCGGGTGTCATGCCAGCTGCCCTGCAGGAACAGCGGCGGATAGGGCGCGGCACTCAGGTTGTCCAGCGGCGAATAGGCGCGGATGCGACGCCGCGCCTCGTTCTCGTGCGGGTTGCCCCACTCGGTGTATTCCGCGGTGGTCAGCGGCAGCTCCGGGTTTTCCATGGTGCGCAGCACATCGACGAAGGGCACATCGAGCACCGCGGCGCAGAAGGCCTCGGGACGCTTGTTGAGGCTGGCGCCGACCAGCAGACCACCGGCGCTGGCACCGTAGGCGGCAATGCGATCCGCGGCCCCGACGCCCTGCTCGACCAGCGCATCACGCGCGGCGAGGAAGTCATTGAAGCTGTTTTCCTTGTGCTCCAGCTTGCCGGCCAGATACCAGGGCTCGCCACGGTCCCCGCCGCCACGCACGTGGGCGACCGCGAAGGCGACGCCGCGCGTCAGCAGTTCCAGGCGGGCGATCGAGAACCAGGGGTCCAGCGTCTCGCCGTAGGCGCCATAGCCGTAGAGCAATACCGGCAGCGGAGCGTGGGGGCGGCCTGCGTCATCACACAGGTCGCGCCGCATGACCACCGAGACCGGCACCTGCTCGCCATCGTCGGAGGTCGCCCACAGGCGGCGGCTGATCAGCTGCTCGGGCGCGAGATCGCCATGCACGGTCTGACGCTTGAGCAGGCGGCGCTCCCCCGTGTCGAGGTCGAGCTCGATCCAGCTCGGCGGCGTGGTGAAGCTTTCCTCGCGGATGCGCAGGCGGCGAGCGTCGAAATGCGGGCAGTCGCCCAGCCCCTGGCTCAGCGGTTGCTCCGGCATCGCCAGGCGCTCGTCGCGGCAGATCGTCTGTGTCGGTGCCGTGCCCTCGAATTCGATCACGCGCATCCAGGCCTGGGCCTGACGGTGATCGCGTTCATCGACCATCAGCCCCCAGCTGAAGGCCTCGACGCCTTCCAGCGTCACCTCATCGCGGGTGGCGATCAGCGGCTGCCAGTCGCCGGGCGCATGCTCGGAGGCGATATCGAGCTGGAAGTGCGGCGCTTGCCTGTTGTGCAGCACATAGAAGTGGCCGGGGCGGTGATCGACGCCGTACTCGACGCCGGTCTCGCGGGCGCGCACCAGGCGCATCTCACCCAGCGGGGCGTCGGCCTTGAGCAACCAGGTCTCGCTGGTGTCCTTGGAGGCGGTCTCCAGAATCAGCCAGGCGCGTGAGCGGGTCTTGCCCATGCCGACCCAGAATTCGCTGTCTTCCTCGCGATAGAGCAGCGTCTCGGCGCGGCTCGCGACATTCAGACACCAGATCTCGAAGGGGCGCTGAGTGCTGTCATAGCGCGTGAACAGCAGGTGCTGGCCGTCCTCGGCCCACACCAGATCCGGCCCGATATCCTCCAGCAGGCACTCGTCATCGTGGCCGGCGTTGCGTGAGTCGCCATTCGCCGCGTTCAGTGTTGCAAGACGCAGGCTGAACACCTCGTCGCCGCTGGTGTCCAGAGTCCATGCCAGTTGCTGTTCATCCGGGGAGATGGCCATATCGCCCAGCTCGACGAAATCGTGATGGCGCGACAGGCTCTGCAGGTCCAGCAGGCATTCGTGCTGGCGGGTATCGGCGGGGTCGGCGCCGATCGCATGGCGCCACCAGACCGGATAGTCGGCGTCGGCGGCGGTCTCGCTCCAATAGACGTAGTGATCCAGTGCCTCGGCCAGGCTTGAGACGGCCAGTTCGCGGCGCGCAAGATGGCCGTGATAGAGGGCGTCGCTCAGCGGCGCGAGCGGGGCGAACCAGCGATCACTCTCGGCGTTGGCCGCCGTGAGAAAGGTGGTGACCTCTGGCGTGTCGCGTTCTTCAAGCCAGTGCCATTCGGGGTCATCGGCACGATAATGGCGCTGGACGGGGCTATCGGGCATGGCTACCTCTTGAAAGTGGGGTGCTCGAGTGTGTCGGGCGGGCATGGAGTGTAACATTGAGCCTGTCCCACAGCGTGCGCAAGCCCTTGCCTCATGGGAGGCATCGCCGCCGTGAGAGATGAATGCGCAGCCTCTGGTGCCACGCAACGTGTGGCCCCGATGATGGGATGACTCGATGGCTGAACTGAGGTGCCGGCTGCTTCTGCACAGGACAGGTACCCCTCAGAATGTCAGTCTCGACAGGATGTTATGACAGGAGTGAAGGGCATGATGATTTCCGATTCGCTGCCGCAGATGTGGCTGATCTATTTTGGTCTGGCGGCGGTAGTGCTGTTTACCGGCTATATGGCGGTGCGAATACTGCCGCGTTTCCTGCGCTGGATCCTGGTCGGCGGCATCGCCGGCATGATCGCCGTGCCGACCAGTTTTCACGTCACGGCCAGCGTCGCGGAAGATGCCTATACCGGCCTTGCACCGGCCATCGTGGCCTTTGCCGTCAGCGTGGTGCAGAAGGATGGTGGTGGCATGGCCTCGGCCTTCGGCATGCTGGTACTGGGCATCGGGGCCGGCGTGGTGCTGGGCCTGGTGATCTGGTGGCTGGGACGCGGACGTGAACAGCGTCGCCGCGCCGCCCAGCAGCGCCGCCAGCCTCATGGCCACGAGCAGGAGGATGAGGAAGTGCGCGAGGGCCACGCCGCTGGCGCCAGCTTGCGTAGCGAGAAACGTGGCACCCCGGCTCGTGCGTCGGCGCGTACCCGCGCAGGCCGTGACCGTCAGGAACCGTCGCTCTGATCGAGCGTCGTTCGATCAGCGCCAGCCGTGCATTGTCCGAGCGTGGACTAAGGATCTGTCATGCCCCGTGATGTAGCTGTCACTTCGTCTCTTGAGCCAGTCCGTTCACCAGGGCTTGCGTCCGGCTCTTCATCCGGCCCTCTAGCGAAGGTTGCGGGGGCGCGCTGGCTGGCGGCCCTGATGCTGGCGGGCATCAGCCTCGCGTCGCCCTCGGTCTTCGCCGAGCAGGCATCGCCAGCGGCCAACGCCTCGACCAGCGAGTCGGTCAGTGAGTCGGTGAGTGAGCCGGCAAATGAGTCGGCCAGCGAACAGGCTGAGCAGATGCCGTTCGTGGCCCGGGATGTCGCGAGTGACGTGAATGCACGCAGTGGCTCGGCACGCGACATTGCGCCTGACCTGCGCATGGCGATCGATGTCTCCGGCAGCATGAAGCACAACGACCCGACCAATCTGCGCGCCAGTGCGCTGGACCTGCTGGTCACCTTGCTGCCGGAGCGCTCGCGAGCGGGGCTGTGGGGCTTCGGTGAGCAGGTGCAGCCCTTGCTGGCGCTGGGCGCGGTCGATGCGGGCTGGAAGCAGGCGGCCCGCGGGCTGGAAGGGCGGCTGGACGATTACGAGCAGTACACCGATCTCGAGGCGGGCCTGCGTGCCGCCGCCGAAGGCGCCGATGCGAGCATCGATGGCCAGGGGCCGCGTCAGGTCATCCTGCTCTCCGATGGCATGGTCGACCTGCGTGAGCCAAGCAGCGAGAAGGCCGCCTCGGACAGCGCCTCGCGCCAACGCATCACCGATGAGCTGACGCCACAGCTGGCGGCGCACAACATCACGGTGCATACCGTCGCGCTGTCGCGCAATGCCGATATCGACCTGCTGCAGCAGGTCGCCGATGGCACCGGCGGGCTGGCGACGGTCGCCGAGACCCCGGAAGACCTGCTGCGTGCCTTCCTCGGGGCGCTCGACCGTATCGTGCCCGGCGAGCTGGTGCCGCTCGAGGACAAGCGCTTCACCATCGATGGCAGTGTCGAGGAATTCACGGCGCTGGTCTTCCATGGCCCCGATGACAGCGCGCCGGTATTGATCGCGCCGGATGGTCAGCGCTATTCGCTGGCCGACAAGGCGTCGTTGCCCGAGGGCGTGCGCTGGGAACATCAGCCGCGCTATGACCTGATCACCGTGACCGACCCCGAGGCCGGGCAGTGGCGTATCGAAGGGCGGGTGGGCGTCGACAGCCGCATCACCGTGGTATCAGACCTGGCGCTGGTGTCGCGCCCGCTGCCGGCCACGCTGTATCGCGGCTTTGGCTATTCCCTCTCAGCCTCGCTGGTCGACGGCGCACGTGATGTCGACGAGCAGGACTTCCTGGCGACGCTTGACGGCAATGCGCGTCTGGTGCCGGAAGACGAGGGTGGCATGTCAGCAGAAATGGCAGCCGTGACCAGCGCCCAGCAGCGCGGTCTTGAGCGTGACGGCGCGCAGTTCAGCGTCAACATGCCGCCGCCGCCGCAACCGGGTGGCGCTCGCCTGACGCTGACCATCGAGGGCCAGCGCGATGGCGCGCCCTTTGCACGTCAGTTGAGCCAGCGCACCAGCGTGGTCGACCCGCTGCTGGTCGAGCCGATCGGTGGCAATGCGCAGAATGCGACGCCGCCGAGCGCGCTGGAGGTCAGCGCGCGTCATCCGCTGCTCAACACCGCCAATACCCAGCTGGACGCGACGCTGCAGGGCGAGCCGTTGAGCGTGGCGGAAGCAGGCGAGAGTCGCTGGCGTATCGAACTGCCGCCGCTGGAACGTGACGTCAGTGCCGATGTGCAGATCAGCGCGCGCATCGCACTGGGCGGGAGTTCGCGGGTGATCGATCTGGCGCCCTATACCCTCAACGAGAATGCGGCGCGGCGCGCTGCCAATCTGGACCGCTCGCCCATCGAGGGTGAGTCCTTCGGTGAGATTCAGGGCCTGGATCAGGCGGTAGAGGAGAAGGAAGACCTCAATGATCTGCTGATGAAGGGCCGCCTGCCCATCGACAAGGTGCCTGCGTTGATCAGTCAGTGGTTCGAAGGAGCTTCGGACTTTGCCCAGCGTGAGGCAGAATCACCGCAAAGCCGCATGATCGCTTACGCCGTGGCCGGTGTGATCGGCCTGCTGGTAGTGATCATGTTGGTGCGTCGCATGACGCGCAAGCCGACTCAGCGGGAGGAACCCCATGTGTGAACTGCTCGGCATGAGTGCCAATGTGCCGACCGATATCTGCTTCAGCTTCGCCGGTTTTCTGCAGCGAGGCGGGGGTACTGGTCCGCACCGCGATGGTTGGGGAATCGCCTTCTATGAAGAGGGCGGTTATCGCGAATTCCGTGACCCGCATCCGTCGGTGGATTCACCCATCGCGCGCATGATTCTCGACTATCCGATCAAGTCGCAGATGGTCATCAGCCATATTCGCCAGGCCAATGTCGGCCAGGTGACACTGGCCAATACCCATCCGTTCACGCGTGAGCTGTGGGGCCGTCAGTGGTGCTATGCCCACAACGGTCAGCTGGCGGACTGGCAGGCATTGCCCCTGCCGTACTATCGCCCGGTGGGCAGTACGGACAGCGAGCACGCTGCCTGCTTTCTGCTCGGCGAGATCCGGCGCGCCTTCCCGAATCCGCCGGCGCGGTGCGAAGACCTGTGGCGGCATCTGCACGCCCAGTGCGAGCGTCTGCGCGGGCTTGGCGTCTTCAATCTGCTGCTCTCCGACGGCGTGCATCTCTACGCCTACTGCTCCACCAAGCTGGCGCACATCACGCGCCGTGCGCCCTTCGGGCAGGCGAGCCTCACCGACTTCGAGATGAGCGTCGACTTCCAGCAGCACACCACCGATGCCGATGTGGTCTCGGTGATCGCCACCGATCCGCTGACCGACAATGAGCAATGGCAGCGCCTGCTGCCGGGGCAGCTGGTGGTGTTCCGCGAAGGCGAGCTGGTCGCCAGTCTCGGTGGCGAGTTGCCGCTGAGCCAGGACGAGCAGGAGCAGGCCGAGAGCGGGGCGGTCGATCGCACCGCCACCGCGCGCCGCAAGCCGGATTGGCTGGCTTCTGACTTGAGCTGCTGACGCTTGGTGATCCGCTGAGCGACGCAGAAAGAGCGTGAATGCCTGACACACGAAGGGCCGCAATCGCGGCCCTTCGTGTTTGCGGCTTTTGCCTGGTCAACGCGTGAGGCTCAGCCTTCGACGTCGTCGAACATGCCGGCGAACATCGGCGAGGACAGGTAGCGCTCGCCGCTGTCCGGCAGGATGACGACGATGGACTTGTCGGCGTAGGCCGGGTCTTCCGCCAGACGCAGCGCCGCGGTCATCGCCGCACCGCAGGAGATGCCGCACATGATGCCTTCTTCCTGCATGATGCGACGCGCCATGGCCATGGCGTCTTCACTGGCGACGGGCTCGACGCGGTCGATCAGCGCCAGGTCCAGGTTGTCGGGAATGAAGTTGGCACCGATGCCCTGGATCTTGTGCGGGGCCGGCGTGATCGACTCGCCCTGCATGCGCTGGGTGATGATGGCGGATTCCGCCGGCTCCACCGCCACGGCTTCGAGTGACTGGCCGCGCACTGTCTTGAAGTAGCGGGCGATACCGCTGATGGTGCCGCCGGTACCGACGCCCGCCACCAGCACGTCCATCTCGCCATCCAGCGCGTCCCACAGCTCCGGGCCGGTGGTTTCTTCGTGGATGCGTGGGTTGGCCGGATTGGAGAACTGCTGCGGCAGGAAATAGCGTTCCGGCTCGGCCTTCTTGAGCTCACAGGCCTTGTCGATGGCGCCCTGCATGCCCTTGGCGGGGTCGGTCAGCACCAGGTTGGCGCCGAGGGATTTCAGCACCTTGCGGCGCTCCATGCTCATGGAGGAGGGCATGGTCAGCGTGACGGGGTAGCCACGCGCCGCACCGACGAAGGCCAGGGCGATGCCGGTGTTGCCGGAGGTCGGCTCGACGATCTCCATGCCCGGCTTGAGCTCGCCACGTTCTTCGGCGTCCCACACCATGCTGGCCCCGATACGACACTTGACCGAGAAGGCCGGATTGCGGGCTTCCACCTTGGCGTACAGGCGTGGGTGACTGCTGAGGCGGTTGATCTTGACCAGCGGGGTGTTGCCGATGGCCTGTGAGTTGTCCTGATAGATCTTGCCCATGCGAGGTCCTCTGGGTATCTGGCGGCTAGACAGCGAGCATGTCCGCTGCTTGAGTGAAGTGATGATGCTCAGCAACGGCTGTCGCGACTGTATGAGCATAAGGTTAAGGGCTAGCCGAGCGCGACTCAAAGGCCTGAAGCGCATAACGACATGGCAAGGTTGGCAGTCGCGGCTAGTCTCTGACCAAGGTCGTACAAGAGTAGTGATCTGATTCAACGAGACTTTTTCGGATGTGAACGATGGTTTCAATCGGTCGTTTTACATCATTGGCGTGACTGGTTAAGGTGAAGCGCGGCGGCCCTGGAGGTTCTTGCCGGGGTGTCGTCGGTGTATTGCCGGCACCTGCGCGCGCGTTGTCGCGCCGTCCTTTTCCCCATCACGCCGTCATTCATGTCATTGTTCACATGTGGGCGTGACGCCCTGATAACAACAAGTGCTGAATTCTCGCCTGTGGCTGCCAGTGAAAGACTCCGCGCCCGGCCACGATCCAGCAGACGAATGCAGTCATGGAGCCCAAGCCATGCATGATGCCAATCCTGCCAACGCCTCGGCAGACCCGGAAGCCGACAAGGCGTCTGATCACGCTGGCCCCGTGACCGGGGACGCCAACCTGATCGTCAGCGGTGAGCCGTTGTCCGGTCTCGAGGATTACCCCTCGATTCTCGAGGTCTTCGAGGCCAGCTGCGCCAACTATGCCGAGCGTCCGGCCTTCAGCTGCATGGACAAGACGCTCAGCTACGCCGATGTGGACCGCCTGTCGCGCAATTTCGCCGCCTGGCTGGAACACGAGACCGGCCTTGAGCCCGGTGATCGCATCGCCATCCAGCTGCCGAATCTGCTGCAGTTCCCGGTGGCGGTATTCGGCGCGTTGCGCGCCGGTCTGGTGGTGGTCAACACCAACCCGCTTTACACCGAGCGCGAGATGCAGCACCAGTTCCATGACTCCGGCGCTCGCGCCATCGTGATTCTGGCCAACATGGCGGACAAGCTTGAGAAGGTGCTCAAGCGCACGTCCATCGAGGAGGTCATCATCACCGAGATCGGTGACCTGCATGACTTCCCCAAGCGTCCACTGATCAATCTGGCGGTGCGCTACGTCAAGAAGATGGTGCCGAAGTACCACCTGCCCGAGGCACACGGCCTGCGTGACGTGCTCAAGCGCGGGGCGGGGCTCTCGCACACGCGTGTCACGCGCCAGCCCGAGGACATCGCCGCGCTGCAGTACACCGGCGGCACCACCGGGGTTGCCAAGGGCACCATGCTGACCCACCGCAATCTGGTCGCCAACATGCTGCAGGCGCGCGGCGTGATCAGTGATGTGCTCAATGAAGGCCAGGAGGTGCTGATCGCGCCGCTGCCGGTCTATCACATCTATACCTTCACGGTGAATTGCCTCTACAGCATGGAAAGCGGCAACCACAGCGTGCTGATCACCAATCCGCGCGATATCGATGGCTTCATCAAGACACTGGCCAGGACACCGTTCACCGCCTTCGTCGGCCTCAACACGCTGTTCTCGGCGCTGTGTCAGCGTGATGACTTCAAGGCGCTGGACTTCTCGAGTCTCAAGCTGACCATCTCCGGCGGCATGGCGCTGACGCGCAGCGCGGCCGAACGCTGGGAAGCCGTCACCGGCTGCCCGATCGCCGAGGGCTACGGCATGACCGAGACCTCGCCCATCGTCAGCTTCAATCCGCCGCGTGAGCTGCAGCTGGGCACCATCGGCAAGCCGGTGCCGGGCACCGAGCTCAAGGTGGTGGACGCCGATGGCGTGACGCTGGGGCGCGATGCGCCGGGCGAGCTGTGCGTGCGCGGCCCCCAGGTGATGAAGGGTTACTGGCAGCGTGACGACGCCACGCGTGAGGCGATGGATGACGAGGGCTTCATCCGCACCGGCGATATCGCGGTCATCCAGCAAGATGATTTCGTGCGCATCGTCGATCGCAAGAAGGACATGATCATCGTCTCCGGCTTCAATGTATTCCCCAACGAGATCGAGGACGTGGTCAGCGGCCATCCGGATATCGTCGAGGCGGCGGCAGTGGGCGTGCCGGACGAGCAGAGCGGCGAGGCGATCAAGCTGTTCGTGGTCTCAAGCAACCCGGATCTGGATCGCGACAGCCTGCGCAGCTGGTGCAAGGAGCAGCTGACCGGCTACAAGGTGCCGCGTTTCGTCGAATTCCGCGATGAACTGCCCAAGACCAACGTCGGCAAGGTGCTGCGTCGTGAGCTGCGCGACAGCGAAGAGAGCGGTGGCAATACGCCGCTACGCGAGCACTGAGAGAAGCGCTGAGAGAAGCGCTGAGCCGGCGGCGTGGCAGGGAACAAGCGCCGCCAAGGTTGGGCGCGGCTACGCGCAGGGCTACAATGGACGGCCCGTCACTTGTTGACGGGCCGTTTTGTCATTCAGGCGTCATGGCTTGCTGCCTCGTGCAGGCGAGCGTGAAGCTGAATTCCCGAGAGTTTCCGGCTGCGCGCGTGGCGTGTGGTCGCTGGTTGAGAAGAGGCAGTCCTTGAGCGACACCGCTACCGCACCGTCCGAACATGCGCGTCTTGAAGCCCTCGCGGCTCGCCTTGAACGCGCCCTGAGCCGTGATCAGCGCGAGCTGGGCAAGCGCCTGGCTGGCCTGCGGCGGCGTCTCAAGGAAGGCAAGCCGGTCGATCGTGCCATCAACGACATCGAGAGCCGCCTGGAGGCGAGCATCGCCCAGCGCGCCGCGCGCGAGACGGCACTGGCACGCTGGCAGACACCCGCCGCGCTCAACTATCCGCCGGAACTGCCGGTGGTGGAGCGTCGCGAAGACATCCTCGCCGCGCTTGCCGAGCATCAGATCGTGGTGGTCGCCGGTGAGACCGGCTCGGGCAAGACCACCCAGCTGCCCAAGCTGTGTCTGGAGATGGGGCTGGGGCGCAATGGCCTGATCGGTCACACCCAGCCACGCCGTCTGGCGGCGCGCTCGGTGGCGGCGCGTCTGGCCGAGGAGCTCGAGACGACGCTCGGCGAGACGGTCGGCTATCAGGTGCGCTTCAACGACACTACCGGCCCGTCGACGCTGATCAAGCTGATGACCGACGGTATCCTCCTGGCGGAAACCCAGCATGATCCGGACCTGAGCCGCTACGAGGCGATCATCATCGATGAGGCCCACGAGCGCAGTCTGAACATCGACTTCCTGCTCGGTTATCTCAAGCGTCTCACCGCGCGCCGTCCGGACCTCAAGATCATCATCACCTCGGCGACCATCGACGTGGAGCGCTTCAGTCAGCACTTCGCGGCCCAGGATGGCACGCCGGCGCCCATCGTCTCGGTCAGCGGGCGCAACTTCCCGGTCGAGACCCAGTACCTGCCGCTGGTGCGCGATGCCGAGGATGAGGAAGATCTCAGCCTGCAGGAAGGTATCCTGCGCGCAGTGGAAGAGCTGTCGGTGATCGAGCGCGAGAAGGGCTGGATGCAGGGCCCGCGTGACGTGCTGATCTTCCTGCCCGGCGAGCGTGAGATCCGCGCCACCGCGGACACTCTGCGTCGCGCCCAGCTGCGTGATACCGAGGTACTGCCGCTGTACGCGCGCCTCTCGAACGAAGAGCAGAACCGCGTCTTCCAGCCGCATCGTGGCCGCCGCATCGTGCTGGCCACCAATGTCGCCGAGACTTCGCTGACCGTGCCGGGCATCCGCTACGTGATCGACCCGGGCCTGGTGCGCATCAGCCGCTACAGTTATCGCTCCAAGATCCAGCGTCTGCCGGTGGAACCGATCAGCCAGGCCAGCGCCAACCAGCGCAAGGGCCGCTGCGGGCGTATCGCCGAAGGCCTGTGCATCCGCCTCTACAGCGAGGAGGACTTCCTCGCGCGCCCGGAATACACCGAGCCGGAAATCCAGCGCACCAACCTGGCCTCGGTGATCCTGTCGATGCTGTCGCTCAAGCTGGGCGATATCGAGAAGTTTCCCTTCGTCGATGCGCCGGATTCGCGCTTCGTCACCGATGGCTTCCGCCTGCTGCGCGAGCTGGGCGCGGTGGATGAACACAACCGTCTGAGCCGTGATGGCCGCACCCTGGCGCGTCTGCCCATCGACCCGCGTCTGGCGCGCATGGTGCTTGAGGGCGCCTCGCGCGGCTGCCTGCGTGAAGTGCTGATCATCGTCAGCGCGCTGTCGATCCAGGACCCGCGCGAGCGTCCCGCCGACAAGCGCCAGCAGGCCGATCAGATCCACCACGAGTGGGATGATGACAACTCCGACTTCGTCAGCTGGCTGAATCTGTGGGAAGGCTTCGAACTGGCGCGGGATGCGCTGGGTGCCAACCCGCTGCGCCGCTGGTGCAAGGCGCGTTTCCTCAACTATCTGCGCCTGCGCGAGTGGCATGACACCTTCCGTCAGCTCAAGCAGCTGACGCGCGACCTGGGGCTGGAGATGACCAGCGCCCAGCACGAGCGCGACGCCGAGGCGCAGGCCGAGGTCACCGCGCGGGTACTGGCCTCACCGGGACAGGGCCGCCGCCCGTCGGTGGCCATCGATCACGAATCACTGCATCGCGCGCTGTTGACCGGGCTGCTCTCCAATCTTGGCCTCAAGCAGGAAAACCGCGAGTATCTCGGCGCGCGCAACCGACGCTTCTTCGTCCACCCGGGCTCCGGTGTGGCCAAGAAGTCGCCCAAGTGGGTGATGGCGGCCGAGATGGTCGAGACCACCAAGCTCTACGCGCGTCAGGTCGCGGCGATCAAGCCCGAGTGGGTCGAGCCGCTGGCCGAGCATCTGGTCAAGCGCAGCTACAGCGAGCCGCACTGGGAGATGAAGCGTGCCCAGGTGGTCGCCAGTGAGCAGGTGACCCTGTTCGGGCTGCCCATCGTCACCGCGCGCAAGGTGCATTACGGCCCGCTGGCGCCGGAAGAGTCTCGCGAGCTGTTCATTCGCCGTGCGCTGGTCGAGGGCGAATTCCAGACCCGTGCGCCGTTCTTCGCCCACAATCGCGGCCTGATGGATGAGGTCGGTGAGCTTGAGGACCGTGCGCGCAAGCGTGACATCCTCGTCGACGAAGAGACGCTGTTCGCCTTCTATGCCGAGCGCATTCCGGAAGGCATCTACAACGGGCGCAGCTTCGACAAGTGGCGCAAGGAGGCCGAGCGCGACAACCCCGATGTCCTGCATCTGAATCTCGACGACCTGATGGCGCGCGACGCCGAGGAAGTCACCGTCGCGCGCTACCCCGAACAGCTGCACCACAACAGCGTCGCCTACCCGCTGAGCTATCACTTCGCGCCCGGTGCGGTGGATGACGGCGTGACGATGATCGTGCCGGCGGCGATGCTGTCGCAGCTGCCGCGCTATCGCATCGAATGGCTGGTACCGGGGCTGTTGCGCGACAAGGCCATCGCGTTGATGAAGTCGCTGCCCAAGCAGTACCGCAAGCAGGTGGTGCCGATTCCCAACTGGGTCGATGCCGCACTTGAGGCGCTGACCCCGGACGACGTGCCGCTGACCGATGCGCTGGCCGAGTTCATGCGCGTCAAGACTGGCCTGCGCCTGCCGCAGGATGCCTGGGCGCCCGAAACGCTGGAACCGCACCTGAAGATGAACCTGCGCATCGTCGATCAGGATGGCAAGGTGCTGGGCGAAGGGCGGGACCTCGAAGCGCTGGAAGCGCGCTTCAAGGACTCGGCCGCGGCCGCCGCGCGGGCGATGGCCAACCGCAGTCGTGAAGCCGACAGCGAAGTGCTGGAAGATCTGCCGGAAACGCCGATCGCCACCTCGCACAGCACCACCCAGGCGGGCATCCGCGTCGAGGCCTATCCGGCGCTGGTGGTGAAGGCGGCGGCCCCCGCCGACAGCGGCATGAGTGCCAAGCAGCGCAAGCTGGCGCGCAAGACCGGCAAGAACAGCGCGCCGTCCAGTCATGCGCCTGCCAGCGCGACGGCTCAGGTCGAGCAGAATCTGAGCGTGGAGCTGTTCGATCATCCGGCCAAGGCCGCCGCCGCGCACCGTGATGGCATCACGCGCCTGGCGATGGCACGCCTGCCCGACCAGGTGCGCTATCTGGACCGTGACCTCAAGGCGCTGGAGCGCTGTGCGCTGCTGTTCGCCAAGGTCGGCACGCGTCGCCAGCTGGCGGATGACTTCATCTACAGCGTCTTCGAGCAGGTGATGGCCGTCGAGCCGCTGCCGCGTTCGCGCAGCGAACTGCAGGCGCGTCTCGATGACAAGCGGGCCGAGCTGGTGCCGCACGCCGAGGCGCTGCTCAAGCCGCTGGAAGCCGCGCTCAAGCAGCATCTGGAGCTATCCAAGCGCCTCAAGGGCAAGATCGACTTCTCGATGGCGCTGGTGGTGGCTGACCTCAAGGCCCAGCAGGCACGCCTGATCACGCCGGGCTTCATCCAGGCCTCCGGTGAATGGCTGCATCAGCTGCCGCGCTATGTGGAGGCGATGCTGATCCGTCTCGACAAGGCGCCGCGTGAGCGCATGCGCGACCAGCGTGACATGGAGGAGGTCAAGGGCTTCGAATCCCGTCTTGATGCCCGCCTGAGCAAGGCGCGCGAGCAGGGGCTGCCGGATGCGGAGCTGGAAGAGTTCGGCTGGTGGCTGCAGGAACTGCGCGTCTCGCTGTTTGCCCAGCAGCTCGGCACCCTGGAGACCGTCTCCGCCAAGCGCCTCGAGAAGCGCTGGCAGGAGCTGATGGCGCGCCGCTGATGTCCTGAGGCTGAGCTCTGCCCTGGCTGAAGCTCTGCCTTGTCGGGGGCCATTCCAGGGCGCTGTGCGTGGCATCAGGGGCTTGCGTGACCGGTACGTGGAGGCGTGCCGCGGCGGGATGGCCCAAGCTGCAGACAGGAATTGCTGTTTAAGCATTCACTGTGATCGCCCGACAAATGCTGACTCGGGCGTCTGGAATCGCCGAGACAGCGTACACTGAACATGGGGCATGACGACGCGGCGCCGGGTCGTGCCCCGCTCAATTCTGGTGATATCCCGCGGGATAGCACTGTCAGGAGTGGATGCATGCCAAACAATGACAATGATCACGCTGCCGATACGCAACACGCCAACGCCGGTCAGTCCATGAGCGCCAGCGGCAATCATCGCGTACTGATCACCGGCAGCGGACTCTACACGCCGCCCAATGCCATCAGCAACGAGGCATTGGTGGCGTCCTTCAATGCCTGGGTGGCGGCGGACAATGCCGCCAATTCCGACGCCATCGCACGTGGTGAGCGTGAGGCGCGCACCGAGTCCAGCGCCGAATTCATCGTCAAGGCCTCGGGTATCCACAGCCGCTACGTGCTGGATGCCGAGGGCATTCTCGACCCGGAGCGCATGCGCCCACGCCTGCCGGCGCGCGCCAATGACCAGCCCTCGGTGCAGTGCGAGATGGGCGTTGCGGCCGCGCGTGAAGCGCTGGCGGCGGCGGGCGTCAACGCCGCGGACCTGGATCTGGTCATCGTGGCCTGTTCCAACCTCGAGCGCCCCTATCCGGCGGTGGCGGTGGAACTGCAGGCCGCGCTCGAGGCCGGTGGCTATGCCTTCGACATGAACGTGGCGTGCAGCTCCGCCACCTTCGGTATCGAGACCGCTGCCAACGCGATTCGCAGCGGCAGTGCCAGGCGTGTGCTGATGGTCAATCCGGAGATCTGCAGTGCGCATCTCAACTTCCGCGACCGTGACAGCCACTTCATCTTCGGGGATGCTTGCACGGCCGTGGTGCTGGAAGCGGCGGATGTCGCCACGCGCACCGATGGCTTCGAGGTGCTCGGCACGCGCCTGGTGACGCGCTTCTCCAACGCGATA
>JGI24518J20066_1000169_pt1 | contig 16013 bp, 10 predicted proteins | sample LinPmetageLP42_FD_20066 | JGI IMG/M metagenome (IMG submission 20066) | reverse complement strand
GAACGAGAAAGTGATTTGTTGTTGGGCACACACGGCCGTTCTATTTATAAAGCGAATGTGGGCTTATTACAGCAGATGACTTCAAATACAATGGGTGAGTTGCAGCTAGCAGCCGTTGATCCTATTCGTGCTTCTCAACGTTGGGGTTCAGAAAGGTCCTATGATGCATCTGAAGCTTATTTTGAACCTTCAGAAATGGTCCAAGTATATGCGCCAGCTTCAGGAAAAATGACGCTTTCAGTTAAAACCAAAGAAGAATCGAAAACCCTGAAATCGTGGACTATTGAAGTTGATAAAGGAGTTAACGAAATTGAATATAAGATGGATATTTCAGAAAAAGGGATGTCTGCACTTAAAAAAATGGATAGTTCAGTTTCAAAAGCGGATAACGGAACCTATTACCTACCTAAAGGAATGTATGTTTTGAGTATCGAAATGAATGGAAAGATTGCTAACACAGATCTTGAAGTTAAGTAGCGCGTAGAACAATTATAAATAAGCAATTGCGTCGCTAATGTTTGTTGAAAACCAATTTGAGGCGTATTTTTGTATTTCAAAATTTTGAAAACACTACCATAATGGGAATAATGTCCTCTTCGATTGCCCGAAAAGTCGCCATGGCGCTTTCAGGTTTGTTTCTTGTGTTCTTTTTAGCACAACATTTTACAATCAATATCACTTCGGTCATCGCTCCGGATACCTTTAATAGTTGGTCTCATTTTATGGGAACCAATGGTTTGGTACAAGGAGTTTTGCAACCTATTCTAATTTTTGGAGTGGTGTTTCATTTCATTATGGGTTTTATTCTAGAAATCAGAAACCGAAATGCCCGTGCGGTAAAATATGTTTCTTATAAAGGGAACACAAATTCTACTTGGGCATCTAGAAACATGATTATTTCAGGTTTAGTGATTTTAGCTTTTTTAGGATTACACTTCTATGATTTTTGGGTTCCAGAATTGGTACACAAGTATATAGAAACACACCCAGAAGATCCAACCCGCTATTATGCCGAAACGGTACATAAATTTGAAAACCCTGTACGGGTAGGATTTTATGTCTTGGCGTTTATTTTATTGATTTTCCATCTATGGCACGGGTTTGCCTCCTCTTTTCAAAGTGTTGGATTCAATAATAAATATTCAAAAGCGCTTACCAAGTTTGCAAAAGTTTATGCGGTGGCAATACCGGTAGGGTTTATATTTATCGCGCTTTACCATCATTTTAATCAGTTACCCCACTAAAAAATTAAGCTATGTCGATATTAGATTCTAAAACACCAGAAGGACCCTTAGCAGAAAAGTGGACCAATCATAAAAATTCAATTAACCTTGTTAATCCAGCCAACAAACGTAATATAGATATTATCGTGATTGGAACCGGATTAGCGGGTGGAAGTGCTGCTGCAACATTGGCAGAACTGGGATATAACGTAAAAACATTTTGTTACCAGGATTCACCAAGGCGTGCACACTCAATTGCTGCACAGGGAGGAATCAATGCTTCAAAAAATTACCAAGGAGATGGAGATAGCAATTATCGTCTTTTTTACGACACGGTAAAAGGAGGTGATTATAGATCTCGTGAGAGCAATGTTTATAGATTGGCAGAGGTTTCAGGAAATATTATAGATCAATGTGTAGCACAAGGGGTTCCTTTTGCCCGCGAATATGGAGGACTATTAGATAACCGTTCTTTTGGAGGGGTATTAGTTTCACGTACGTTTTATGCAAAAGGACAAACAGGACAACAATTGCTTCTAGGCGCTTATTCTGCCATGAACCGTCAAATAAACCGTGGAAAAATTAAGCCTCATAACCGTCATGAGATGTTAGACATCGTAAAGATAGACGGTAAGGCAAGAGGAATTATAGCGAGAGATTTAGTTACTGGAAAAATTGAACGTCATTCTGCACATGCAGTTGTTCTGGCAAGTGGTGGCTACGGAAATGTCTTCTTCCTTTCTACCAATGCAATGGGAAGTAACGTAACAGCGTCATGGAGAGCACACCGCAGAGGAGCCTTTTTTGCAAACCCTTGCTATACGCAAATACATCCAACCTGTATTCCTGTATCCGGGGAACACCAATCAAAATTGACCTTAATGTCCGAAAGTTTACGTAACGATGGGCGTATTTGGGTTCCGAAGAAAAAAGAAGATGCGGTAGCCATTAGAGAAGGCAAAAAGAAACCAACAGAACTTTCTGAAGAAGAAAGAGATTATTACCTAGAACGCAGGTATCCAGCTTTTGGAAACCTTGTACCGCGCGATGTGGCATCGAGAGCTGCTAAGGAGCGTTGTGATGCTGGATTTGGGGTGAATAAGACCGGAGAAGCGGTATATCTTGATTTTGCAACAGCTATTAAGCGCTACGGAAAAGAACAAGCGACGATTGAACATCTATCGAACCCTTCCGACGAAGAAATCTATAAATTAGGTGCTGCGGTTATTGAAAATAAATACGGGAATCTTTTTCAGATGTATGAAAAGATCGTAGATCAAAACCCCTATAAAACTCCAATGATGATTTATCCTGCGGTGCATTACACTATGGGAGGGCTGTGGGTTGATTATAACCTTCAAACGACTGTAGAGGGATTATATGCAACTGGAGAGTGTAATTTTAGTGATCACGGAGCAAATAGACTGGGAGCATCGGCTTTGATGCAAGGATTAGCAGACGGGTATTTCGTATTGCCTTACACTATTGGTGATTATCTTTCTCACGATATTAGAACCGGAAAAATACCAACCGATACACCAGAATTTGACCAAGCGGAAAAGGAGGTTGAAGAACGCGTTCAAAAATTAATGAATGCGAGTGGGCAACATTCTGTAGATTATTACCATAAGAAACTAGGGAAGATCATGTGGAACAAATGTGGAATGTCCCGTAATGCAAAAGATTTAGAGAGTGCCATTACTGAAATTGAAGCCCTTCGTGAAGATTTTTGGAAAAATGTAAAAGTACCAGGAGCTGCTGAAGGTGCACCTAATCAAGAACTTGAAAAAGCTGGACGTGTGGCAGATTTCTTAGAATTAGGAGAGTTGTTCGCAAAAGATGCGCTGCATCGAAACGAATCTGCTGGAGGTCACTATCGTGAAGAAAGTGTAGAAACCAGTGGAGAACAAGAGGGGGAGGCCTTACGGGACGACGAAAACTTTAAGTATGTCGCTGCCTGGGAATATAAAGGAGAACCCAAAAATGCTGAACTTCATAAAGAAGACTTGGTCTTTGAAAACATCGAATTAAAAACACGTTCTTATAAATAATAGCTATGAAACTTACTTTAAAAATTTGGAGACAAGAGAACGCAAAAGCAAAAGGAGGCATGACCACTTATCCAATTGATGGGATTGAGGGGGACATGTCATTCTTAGAAATGCTGGACGTGTTAAATGAAGAATTAATAAATAAGGGCGATGACCCTGTTGTTTTTGATCATGATTGCCGCGAAGGGATCTGTGGTTCCTGTTCGTTACAAATTAATGGAGAACCCCATGGTCCAGACCGTTTAGTAACGACCTGCCAATTGCACATGCGTAAATTTAGCGATGGCGATACGATTGTAATAGAACCTTTTAGAGCAAAAGCATTTCCTGTAATCAAGGATTTGATGGTAGATAGAAGCGCTTTTGATAGAATACAACAAGCTGGGGGATATATTTCTGTAAATACTTCTGGTCATACAATTGACGCCAATACAATCCCAGTAGAAAAAGAAAATGCCGATGATGCTTTCTATGCAGCCACCTGCATAGGATGTGGCGCCTGTGTGGCAGCCTGTAAAAATGCGAGTGCTATGCTCTTTACCTCTGCTAAAATTTCGCAGTATGCTCTATTACCACAAGGTCAAGTTGAAGCGACCACGCGTGTTTTAAACATGGTAGATCAAATGGACAAAGAAGGGTTTGGTAATTGTACCAATACAGGTGCTTGCGAGATTGAGTGCCCTAAAGGAATATCCTTAGAAAATATTGCGCGTATGAATCGTGAATATTTAAAAGCTTCTATGGAGGGATGATAAAATCCGAACCTATCTGGTTTAGAATTTTTTTACCACAACATTAAAATTCTGAATAATATAAACAGCATATACCAGAATTTACATAACTCGAAAGAGAAATGATGTAAAATAAGACAGGGATTTTTGGACACCCAAAACAGAACGTGATATTAATAATACTCAAGAAGAAATACTTACTTTAAAATAATTGAACTCCTTTGTATTTTGTTACTTTTAACGTGTATTTAAAATGAAATTAAAGAGTATATAAATAACGTTATAATTAACTCGCTTGTTTATTAGATCTTGGTGAACGCGGGTTACTTAAATTTACTAAAATAATTTGAGTGAATTTATTGTCATCATAAGGTTTTACAATAATGTCATCCATTCCCACAGCATAAATTTTATTTCGCACTTCTTCAACCTCAACAGCTGTAAGAGCTATTATAGGCACTTTAGAATTAAATTTTCTAATCTTTAGTGTTGCTTCAAAGCCGTCCATAATTGGCATATTTAAATCCATCAAAATAAGATCAAAGTTCTGCTTTTTCATTGCATCATGCGCTTCTTTCCCATTTTTGGCTATGGTACATAATACGCCTTTTTTCTCAAGAATCTTCTTTGTTACAATTTGGTTAATACGATTATCTTCAGCAATCAGAATCTTTTTTCCTTTAAACATGGTTGCATCAATAACTGCATTTGATGGAAGTACAGCAAAACCATCAGCGTTTTTAAAGATTAATTGGAAAGTAAATCTGGTTCCTTCTCCTAATTTGCTCTCGAGAATAATTTCTGAGTTAGATGCTTTAAGTAATTTTCGTACAATGGGTAACCCTAGACCTGTTCCTTGATAGGAATAATCTAGAGATGCTACTTGTGTGAATTCGTCAAAAATAGAATTTTGTTCATTTTTTGCAATTCCAATTCCTGTGTCAGCTATTATGAATTTGATTGCTTTGTCGTCATCATTTCCCAATTCAATACTTACTGATTCTAGAGTGATGGTTATGGTGCCATTTTCTGTAAACTTACATGCATTCCCTACAAGATTCATTAATATTTGTGAAAGTCGCACAACATTTCCTTTTAGAAATTTTGGAAGTGTTGGATCGACCTTAACTTTAATCACATTTTTATTTTGTAATCTCATGTATTCAAATGTCGTGACAATACTTTGTAAAAAATCTTTTACATGAAATGAACTCTCTGAAGTATCAAGATTATTAGATTCTATTTTACTTATTTGTAGCACATCGTTTATTAGTGCTAACAAATAGTCTGCAGAAAATTTGAGTGATTTTAAGTCTTTTTCATGCGATTTAAGCGAAGGGTCGTCTAATAGAATCGTACTTAAACCTATTACACCATATAACGGCGTGCGTAACTCATGGCTCACAGTTGAGAAAAATCTAGTATTTGCTCTTGACAATGCCTCGCTATTTTCTTTGGCATCGAGATACTGTTTATTTTTGTTTGTAAGCTCTTTTACATATTTTTTTCTTTTTTGATAGTAGTATAATAATGAAAGAAGATACACTACTAATATTGCGGAGAGTATACTTAATGTAATAAGAAAAAGTTCATTTCTTTTAGCTTCCTGTTGGGATAGCTCGTTCTGGAGTTCGGTAGCTTTGAGTTCTTTTTCATATTCCCTCAATCTTATCTGGGCAGTAGCTACCTTAACAGCTTCGTCTTTTAAGGTGTTGAATTGTTGGTCTTTATAAACATCAAGTTCTTTATTAATTTGGTAAATGAGGTCAAAATCTTTTGTCTTAGCTAATGCATCAATATAAAATGAATACCCATTCATAATACCATCCATAAAACTTATTTCTTTAGATAGAGCAATTGCTTTTTTTAATGTTTCTATGGCTTCATCATTTTTTTCTTGAAGAAAAAGGAGCCTTCCTTTAGAGACTTCAAAACCAGCCCGAAAAGCTTTTCTTTGAGGTAAAAAATTTAAATAGTTTTCTGCTTTTTTAATGTGATAAGCCGCTTCTCTATCGTTATTTTTTTCTAAATATATTTCCTGAATATTAAAGTGAAGAACAAATAGAAGAACAGTATCGTTCAATTTTTCAGCAAGAGGTATGTTCTTTTCGAATGTTTTTATTGCTTTATCGAACTTTTCTTGCTGTGCGTAGAGATTTCCAAGGTCTGTGCTCATGGCAGCTATCATCTTGGAATTATTCTGAGCCTTTGCAACTTCTATTGAGGTTTCTAAAATTTCACGTGCCTTTATGGTGTCATTTAGCTGAATATATGTATTCCCATTCATACTGTTGAGACGAAAAAACACATTTATATTTTTCAACTTTTTGTTGATTTCATTAGCTAGTTCACCGTATTGTAAAGACTTGTTATAGTTGCGGATATAATATTGATTGAAAGCATGTTTTGTAAGACTGTCAATCTCTCTCTTAAGTTCTAAATCTGTAGAGTCTTTAGATATTTTTACTTTATAATCACTATAGCCTATCGATTGTTCTTGAGCAGAAATTTTAAAAACAAATAAAATAAAAAGAAAAAGAAGCAGTTTGTTCATAGCGGGGGTACACTTGGCGCAATTAACAATAATAGTAATTATCAATTAATTAACAAAGCAAAATAGCTTTTAATCGTAAAAAATTGCATTATATCGATCTTGAATAAAAGTTAAGTTTCTTTAAATTAATACTAACATATTTTGAAAGCAAAACTCCCAAATGTGTCAACCTATAATTTTTTAGTGATGAGCAAAATGGTCGTAGAATGTCATGCGATAAATCTTTCGCAAGGGTTCCCCAATTTTGATAGCTGCCCTAAGCTTATAGTATTAGTTTCTAAAGCAATGGAAGTAGGGCACAATCAATATGTGCCCATGCCAGGGCATTTAGGGCTCGGTACCATAATTTCTGAAAATATAAAGAAAGCGCTTACAAAATATATGATCCCGCCACCGAGATTAAAATTACCGCGGGAGCAACCCAAGTAATATTTACGGCAATTGCTGCAACGATTGAACACGGTTACGAAGTCATGATTTTCACTCCTGCTTACGATTGTTAAAAACCGTCTGTAGAGCTTTTGTAGGCAAAGTTGTTGCGATACAGTTGGAACCTCTAAGATTTACACCAGATTGGGATGAAGTATAAGATAAGGTCAATGCGAAGACAAAAATGATCATCATTAATAGCCCACACAATCCAACCGGCATGCTTTTTACGGAACAAGATATGCTTCAATTACAGAAAATTACTTCAGTTCACGACTTGCTTGAAATAAGTAGTGATGTATGAAACCATAAGGGTTCAGGCAGAATAATACACGAAATACTGTTTAAGGTGTTACGATTTTAAACAATCATCTGTAGAAATATTATTAGTAATGCATTGTAAAAATTTCTCGACATCATAAGGTTTTACAATAATGTCATTCATACCAACATCAACAATTTTAGCATAGACCTCATCAACCTCGACCGCGGTTAGTGCAATGATAGGAATGTTTTGGTCAAAGGCTCGTATTTGCGAAGTCGCTTCAAATCCATCCAGGACGGGCATATTTAAATCCATCAAAATAGCGTCAAAATCAATAGTTTTAACAAGTGTAACAGCTTCCTCGCCATTAGCTGCCATAGTTGGCTTCATACCATGATTTTTTAATATTTTTTCTGTTATTTTTTGATTTATTTTATTGTCATCAACGACTAGTATTTTTTTGTTTTGTATCAGGTATTTATCAAGCGGTAAAACCGGTTTTTCTTCTGCTTGTTGATCTGTCTTCAAGAATTCAAGCTCAAAATGGAATGTGGCTCCTTTCCCTAAGCTGCTTTCAATCGAAATATCTGACTTTGCTGCCATCAATAATTTTTTAACAATGGGAAGCCCAAGCCCTGTTCCCGGGTCATTATATTTTTTGGTATGAATTTGGGAGAATTCATCAAAAATCGTCTCGTGTTTGTCTTTTGGAATTCCTATGCCATTGTCGCTAATATAGAATGCGAACATGTACGCTGTGTTGTTTTCTGATTTAATTTTTGCAGTTATATCAATCGTTCCATTTTCTGTAAATTTTACTGCATTCCCCACCAAGTTCATTAATATCTGCGACAGCATGATAGAACTGCCTCTTATAAATAGAGGAATCGCGTCATCAATATGGATTTGGATTTTATTATTGTTTTGGTCAATGATATAGCTAAATGTCGTAACGATTGTGTTTACAAGATTGCGTAAGCTAAAATCAACCTCTTCGTTTACAATAGTATTAGAATCTATTTTATTTAATTGTAATACATCATTGATTAAGGCGAGCAAATAATCTGCAGAAAATTTTAAGGACTTTAAGTCATCTTCATGGTTTTTAAGAGATTTGTCTTCAAGTAAAATAGTGCTTAATCCAATGACTCCGTACAAGGGTGTACGTAATTCATGGCTTACAGTGGAGAAGAATTTGGTTTTCGATTTCGCCATCGCCTCACTTTCTTCTTTAGCTTCGAGATACTGTCTGTTTTTCTTTTTTAGTCTTTCTACGTATTTTTTCCTTTTTCGATAATAAATGAGCACTGTTAAAAGATAAATTCCTAAAATTGTGGCCACTGCGCTAACAGCTATAAGAAAAATTTTGTTTCTATCCGCTTTTTGTTGGGATAGCTGGTTTTGGAGTTCGGTAGCTTTTAATTCTTTTTCATATTCACGCAACTTTATTTGAGCCGTAGCTACATTAACGGCTTCATCTTTCATCGATGTAAACTGTTGTTCCTCATAAAAATTAAGTTCTTTGTTAACAAGATTTAAGAGTTTATAATCTTCTTTTTGTTCTAGTGCTTCTATATAAAACGAATACCCGTCCATGATACCATCCATAAAATTAATTTCTTTGGATAGGGCGATGGCTTCTTTAAGTTTTTCAATCGCCGCGTCATATTTTCCTTGAAGAAAAAGATGCCGACCTTTAGATACTTCAAAAGCGGCGTGGTATGATTTTTTTTCTGGAAAAAACTGTAAGTAATATTCTGCTTTATTTATATGGTAAGCTGCTTCTATAGGTTCGTTTTTCTTTAAATAGAGCTCTTGGGTATTGTAGTGAAGAATAAACAGTCGGGCAGTATCTTTTAGTTTTTGTGCAAGAGGTATGGTGTTTTTAAAAATGGTAATTGCCTTGTCATATTGTTCTTGTTGGGAGTAGATGTTACCGAGGTCGATATTGACACCACAAAGGGCCGTAGAGTCTTCATGCAACGCTGCCGCTTCTCTGGAAGCTTCAAAAATCTCCCGAGCCATTAAGGTGTCATTGAGCCTGATATAGGTGTTACCAACAATACTGTTGAGGTGAAAAAAAATGTCTCTATCCTTTAATTTGTTGTTGAGTTCTATCCCCAGTTCACCATACAATATGGCTTTGTTATAGTTGCGTTTATAATATTCTTCACTGGCATGTGCTGCAAGGCTATCAATCTCTCGATGGAGTTCCTGATTTGTTGAGTCTTTAGAGACTGTAATTTTATAATCGCTTTTGCTAAGAGATTGCGATACAACAGAGAGTGGTAAAAAGATTAGAAAAAGTAAAGCGAACAGGGCGTTGTAAGACATAGGACGATGTTCTGTAAGAATTAGTACTACAAGGTACAATATTTTTATAAATTCAAGTATCTTAAGGGGCCTCACAAAACGGAAGCATTTTTATGAAAAATTCAAAACTACCAGCAATACCGCAATCTATCTTCGCTATCATGAGTAAAATGGCTGCGGAATACAACGCCATTAACCTTTCTCAGGGCTTTCCTAATTTTGACAGCGATCCTAAGCTGTTATCCTTGGTTTCTAGAGCCATGCAGAAGGGGCATAATCAATATGCTCCTATGCCAGGGCATTTAGGACTACGCACAATAATTTCAGAAAAAATAAAAAATGCACATAAAAAAAGGTATGACCCTGCAACCGAAATAACAATTACAGCAGGTGCTACCCAAGCAATTTTCACGGCAATAGCAGCAACAATTATGCAGGGTGATGAGGTAATTATCTTTACACCGGCATACGATTGTTACGAACCTTCGGTTGCGCTATTCGGAGGAAAAACAATCGCCGTTCAATTAGAATCGCCAGCATTCACTCCAGATTGGGAGGAAGTACGGACGAAGGTAAATGCGAAGACAAAAATGATAATTATTAACAGCCCACATAATCCCAGTGGTATGCTTTTTACTGAGGAAGACATGCTTCAATTACAACAAATCGCTACAGCGCATGATTTATTTGTGATAAGCGATGAGGTGTATGAGCACATCATTTTTGATGGTCACGAGCATCAGAGTGCGGCGCGTTTTCCAGATTTGGCGAAACGAACTTTTATAACTGCTTCCTTTGGAAAAACCTTCCATAATACAGGATGGAAAATGGGCTATTGTTTGGCACCTAAATCTTTAATGGAAGAATTTCAAAAAATACATCAATATGTGGTCTTTTGCGTAAACCATCCTATGCAAGTTGCCTTGGCACAATACATGAAAGATGCGGAAACCTACCTTAGCTTACCAGCATTTTATGAAGAAAAAAGAAATTACTTTTTATCACTTCTTCAGAATTCAAAGTTTAAGATAGTCCCGTCTAAAGGAACCTATTTTCAATTATTAGACTTCTCTGAAATTACTTCTGAAAGCGATATAGCATTTGCCGAAAGGCTCACAAAAGAACTCGGCCTCGCGACAATACCTACTTCGGTTTTTAATAAAAATAAAGAAGATTTTAAACAGATACGGGTTTGCTTTGCAAAAACGGATAGCACCTTAGAAGCAGCAGCAAAAATTTTGAATGCCATCTAGAATTTTTATTCTGCCGCCAACAGAGTATCAATTTTATCAATTACTAGATTGTATCTTACAATTAAATTGAAAAGGATTGCTATTTTTTATTGGTAAATTTACAGGAGTATAAATAAAAAATTGATCATATCATGGATAAGAAAAATCATCAGGAAGCTTGGGACGTTAATGAATCTTCAGCGAGTTGTCCTTTTTTAAACGGAAAACCATCACCTACAGCAGGAAGAGGAACCTCTAACCGCGATTGGTGGCCCAACTTACTAAACCTCAACGTACTTAGACAACATTCCTCGTTGGTAGACCCTATGGACAAGGATTTTGATTATGCTAAAGAGTTTAAATTGTTAGACCTAAAGGCAGTAAAAGAGGATCTTAATAAACTAATGACGACTAGCCAAGACTGGTGGCCAGCAGATTATGGTCACTATGGTCCATTTTTTATACGTATGGCTTGGCACAGTGCGGGAACATACAGGATTCAAGATGGTCGTGGCGGCGCTGGTTCAGGTCAGCAACGTTTTGCACCTTTAAACAGTTGGCCAGATAACGCCAACTTAGATAAGGCCCGCTTACTATTGTGGCCTATTAAAAAGAAATATGGAAAAAAATTATCGTGGGCAGATTTATTGATCCTTGCCGGGAATTGCGCTCATGAATCCATGGGACTGAAGATGTTTGGTTTTGCAGGTGGACGTGAAGACGTATGGCAGCCAGAAGAAGACATATACTGGGGTTCTGAGAAAGAATGGTTAGGGAATGATGATCGGTATGCAGAAGATGAATTAGAAGGGCCGCTAGGTGCTGCACATATGGGATTGATTTATGTAAATCCAGAAGGGCACAATGCAAACCCAGATCCAGTTGAAGCGGCACATTATATTAGAGAAACATTTGGTCGTATGGCCATGAACGACTACGAGACGGTGGCGCTTATTGCAGGAGGGCATACCTTCGGAAAAACACACGGAGCCGCCGATCCAGAAAAATATGTAACCGAGGAACCGGCTGCCGCAGGAATTGAAGCACAGAGTATGGGTTGGAATAATACCTTTGGTAGTGGTAAAGGCGCAGATACGATCACCAGTGGAATTGAAGGCGCATGGACAAATACCCCTACAAAATGGAGTCATACCTATTTTGAAAACCTTTTTGGATATGATTGGGAATTAACAAAAAGTCCTGCAGGTGCACACCAATGGAAACCTAAAAATAACGAAGGCGCGGGCACAGTCCCAGACGCGCATGATCCTTCAAAAATGCATGCGCCTTTTATGTTGACGACAGACTTGTCGTTAAAAATGGATCCTGCCTACGAAAAAATCTCAAGACATTTTTTAGAGAACCCAGAAGAGTTCGCTGATGCATATTCACGCGCTTGGTTTAAACTAACGCACCGTGACATGGGACCAATTGAACGATATCTTGGACCCGAAGTGCCAAAAGAAGAATTGATTTGGCAAGACCCTGTACCAAAGGCAGATTATGATAGCGTTGACGACAATGATGCGACAGAATTAAAAAAGAATATCTTGGATTCGGGCCTTTCTATTTCTGAATTAGTTGGAACCGCTTGGGCATCTGCTGCTACCTTTAGAGGTTCAGACAAAAGAGGAGGCGCCAATGGTGCACGTATTAGACTGGCGCCACAGAAGAATTGGAAAGTTAACAATCCGAAGCAACTAGAAAAAGTATTGGACACGTTAGGGCGTGTACAAAAAGAGTTCAACAACAACCAAACTGGAAACAAAAAAGTTTCTATGGCAGATCTTATCGTTCTCGGTGGGAACGCAGCAGTAGAAAAAGCTGCAAAAGAGGCAGGGCATGCTATGAGCGTTCCGTTTACGGCTGGAAGAACAGATGCTTCGGCAGAAAAGACCGATGCCCAAGCCTTTGATGCGTTAGAACCTTTAGCAGACGGCTTTAGAAATTATGTAAAAGATAAATTTGAAGTTACTGCTGAAGAATTATTGGTAGATAGAGCACAGTTATTAACGCTTACGGCTCCCGAAATGGCAGTATTAGTTGGTGGAATGCGAGTGCTAGATGCAAATTATGATCAATCACAGCATGGTGTGTTTACCGATCGCCCAGGAACGCTTACCAATGACTTCTTTGTAAACCTATTAGATATGGGCGTTACTTGGAGTGCAACTTCAGAAGATGATGCAGTATTTGCAGGACGTGACCGAAAAACAAATGATGTGACATGGGCGGGAACAAGAGTAGATCTTATTTTTGGTTCCAATTCAGAGTTAAGAGCGATTGCTGAAGTTTATGCTAGTGGAGACTCCGAAGAAAAATTTGTAAAAGATTTTGTTGCGGCTTGGACGAAAGTAATGAACCTGGACCGTTTCGATTTAGATTAATAAGCATTTAATAAAGCTAATTAAATCATAATTTAAACAGAGTTGCAGCCTATGTGACTCTGTTTTTTTATTTTTATAGAACTATGAAAGAACAACTTTTTACTGCCATAAGAAAAGAAGACGCTGATAAAGTGGGTGCTATTTTAACTGAAAACCCTTCACTTGTTTCTGAAAAGGATGAACGAGGGTCAACTCCATTATTGTTAGCGACCTATTATGGATTAGGAGCTATTTCAGAAATTATTCTAAACCACCCCCAAAATATAGATGCTCAAGATGCAAGTGGCAACACGGCATTAATGGGTGTTTGTTTCAAAGGATATGATGCATTGGCAAAACAGCTTATTGATCACGGTGCCGATGTAAATAAAACGAATTTTAATGGCGCCACCGCTTTGATACTTGCGGCCACTTTCGCGAGAACGCAAATGGTAAAAATGCTCATGGATAATGGGGCAGATGCAACTTTAAAAGATGATCGTGGGAATACGGCATTGTCACATGCAAAAATGCAAGGTGTGAAACCTGTGATTGAATTATTAGAAGCTGAAAAATGAAAGAGCAACTCAAAGTCACATTAATTCAATCCCATTTGGTTTGGGAAAATCCTATTGAAAATAGAAAGCAATTTTCAGAAAAAATGGAGTCTGTTTCGAATACAACAGATTTGATTGTGCTGCCAGAGATGTTTACTACGGGTTTCTCTATGAATGCCGAAGCATTGGCAGAAAAGCATAACGGCCCAACGCTACAATGGATGCAGGCAGAAGCAAAAAAACACGGCACTGCTATAACGGGAAGCGTGATTACAGAAGAGAATGGCTATTATTTTAACCGGCTTTATTTTGTGTTTCCAGACGGGAACTTTAAACAATATGATAAAAAGCACACTTTTACTTTAGCGGGAGAACATAAAACATATACTGCGGGATTAAAAAAGGAAATTTTTGAGTATCAAGGCTGGAAAATTTGTCCGTTAGTTTGTTATGACCTTCGGTTTCCGGTCTGGGCGCGTAATGTAGAAGATTATGATTTGCTGTTATATGTCGCAAACTGGCCCGATAAACGAGTGAACGCCTGGGATGCTTTATTGACGGCGCGAGCCATTGAAAACATGAGTTATTGCATTGGCGTTAACAGGGTGGGATTAGATGGGAACAGCCATGAATATTCAGGTCATAGTGCTGCCTATGATGTTTTAGGGAATAGAATTTCTACGGCTGATTTTGAAAAAGAATTTATAGAAACAGTGACTTTAGAAAAAGAGCACATTACTACTCTTCGGGATCGACTACGGTTTCTACAGGACCGGGACCGCTTCGACCTAAAGTAAAGGTTTCAATAAGACTCCAATTGCTTTTTACGTCAAGTACTGACGGATAATAGACAATTTTTTCGGGTTGTTTTTTAGCAAGAAAATTACCAGGATCCCAAATTCCATTGCCGTTTTCGTCGTATATCACCCGGATATAATATTTTGCAGGATCTATAAAATCAAATTCGATTGTGGTATCGGCATTTAATACCCGTTTTTCCTTTTTAACCTCAAACTTTGAATTGGTCAATTGAACAATAACGGGATACTTTTCCACATTTGCCAAGGTCAATGAAAGTGTTCCATAATCTGAATTGGCTTTGGTGCGCACGTTATAATTTAAAGTGTCGTTTGTTTCTTCAAAGAAATCTGTCGCAAATCCCGGCAAGGCTTGTATCATGTATGTTTGTCCTTCGGTCTTCGGAAAAGCGACCGAGATGGTGTTGTTTTTTAAATTGATATTACTACTCGCCTCCACTGAAACAGAATCACGATTTATAATGCTCAAAAATTCTGAAGCAATCGAAACCAAAGGAACATTTGCCTTTAGTTGCAAAGTGTCCTTTAGCGTCATTAACCCTGCGTTGATGGCTTCCATTTTTAAGGTATCTTGGTATAGCTCTTTCATACGTACGTTTAAAGTGTCCACTTGTGATTGATTGCGAGCTAGAAATAGTAATGAATCAACTTCAAGTGCTGGCTTGTACCAGTAGTGCAGGGTGTCTCTTTTTAGATCTTTATAAATCTTCGAAGTAAAACCTGAAGGTGTAGTAGAGAGCAATTGCAATTGCAGGCTGTCAGCGTTTCCTTCATACCCAAATTGGATTTCATTTTTAGAGATTTGTTTGGGTCGATCTATTTGATAGTTTGGAAATTCCTTAAATAATGTGAGTTCGTACAAACTGTCTGTAGGGATCGTAACATACTCTTTGACAAACCCAATTCTATCGCTGCTTGGCTGAAAAATATAATCATTGTTCGAATCCTTTAAGGCCAAAAGCAGATAGTTGCCTTCTCTTAAATTACTCAGCTCAAATGTATTTGTGCTGTCCTGTGTCGTGGTGATATACGTCGGTTTTTTAGAAAAAATAATTGAATCTGTAAAGGTTTCATTAATGTCATACAGCATAACGGTGGTGACACCTTCGGGTCTACTGAGTTCCGCATCACGAATAGTACCCCGAAGCTTAAGACTATCTATAAAGGGCCCAGTAGAAAAGACGTATTTATAATATTCAAATTCATTACCTTCATTATTATCAACGATACTCCTTCCGAAGTTGAAAGAATAAGTAGTGTTTTCACGCAAGGTATCCAATATCTTAATCTTTAAGATTTTTGAAGTATTTAAAGGGGTGATAACAGGCTGGTATTTTAAGGGAGGAGAAATGATGAGGTTCTTCTGGATTTCGTTGAGCTTTATATACTCATCAAAATAAATCCGTATTTCATCTTCAGAAAAATTGGTCGTGTAATTTTCAGGGACGCTTCTTACAATCACGGGTGGTAAACT
>JGI24518J20066_1000168_pt1 | contig 16132 bp, 10 predicted proteins | sample LinPmetageLP42_FD_20066 | JGI IMG/M metagenome (IMG submission 20066) | reverse complement strand
AAATGATCTTTATCACTGCCGGTATGGGTGGTGGTACAGGAACCGGAGCGGCACCCATTATTGCTAAAATGGCAAAGGATATGGATATCCTTACGGTGGGTATTGTAACCATTCCCTTTCAGTTTGAAGGTAAGATAAGAAACGAGCAAGCGCAAGTGGGTGTTGAGAAGCTACGCCAAAATGTAGATTCATTAGTTGTCATTAATAATAATAAATTGCGTGAGGTTTATGGAAACCTTGGCTTTAAGGCTGGTTTCTCTAAGGCAGATGAAGTTTTGGCCACTGCGGCTCGAGGTATCGCAGAGGTAATTACGCATCACTATACGCAAAATATTGACTTGCGTGATGCAAAAACGGTGTTGGCAAATAGTGGTACTGCTATCATGGGTAGTGCAAGTGCTACAGGAGCTAGCCGAGCGCAAGATGCGATTACAAAAGCGTTGGATTCTCCATTGCTGAATGACAATAAGATTAAGGGAGCGAAAAACGTACTATTGCTAATTGTTTCAGGAACCGAAGAAATTACCATCGATGAAATTGGAGAAATAAGTGATCATATTCAAATTGAAGCAGGGCATAGTGCCAATATCATTATGGGTGTGGGAGAAGACGAAAGCTTAGATGGCTCTATTGCAATTACTGTAATTGCCACAGGTTTTGATGCCGAACAGCAAAATGAAATAACGAATACCGAAACAAAAAAAATAATCCATACCCTGGAGGAAGAACAACGCGCTGAGCAGAATCTTACAACAAAGGTAACGGCAACTCCCGTTGAAATCCCAAAAAAGCCTGAGGCGCCTAAGCCAGCGCCGGTAATAAGACATACACTGTTTGAAGATGAAGACCTAACTTCAGAAAAGGACGAAATAACTTCACAAACTTCAAAAGTTGAAGTAGCCGAAGTAAGGAAAGAAATTCCGTTTGAAGGCTATATTAAAACATCAGAGCTTATAAAGAACATCGATGTCACTTCCGAAGAAATAAGCATTCACCATTTGGCCGAATTTGAGCAATTGGTCATTAATGAGATCGATGTTAACGATTTTGTAATTGTAAAGCCTAAAAAGAAGGAAAATGAGAAGACGCAAGAATTTCAAGTCACAGAAAGGAAAATAGCGGCACCAAAACAAGAAGATTCTAAAGAAGAAGACCAAATGCTTATGTTTGATATGCCAGTCTATTCAAAACAAGAAGTGGTAAAGCATGAGATGGAAATAGAGGATGAGGATGACGAGGTCATTACATCTTCAATAGACGATATTGAGGTTAAAGACCATGTTGAAGTGGTGCCTGTTGATGAAGTTTCTAAAGAGGGCATAAAGCGTTATAGTCTTGATGACTACCAAGAGGTGGAAGATTCGTTAATCAATGCGAAGCCATCTAAGAAAGCAGAAGCAGCTGAAGAGGAAATAGTTTTTGAAAAGAAAACAATTGCCGCACCAGAGACTGAGCAAGAAAAGACGAATGCGCCAGTAGATCCTATGAATACGCCAATTTCAAAACTTTTGCGTGATCGTACAGAAGAGCGAAAACGTAAAATGAAAGATTTTAATTATAAATTTAGAAACAGTGCTTCAAAAATCGATGATATCGAGAAGCAGCCTGCCTATAAACGAATGGGAATAGAGCTTGATGACAAAGCGAATACAGATAGTTCTTTATCTAGAACATCGGTAAATACAGATGACGACGATCTTGATTTTAGAAGTAATAATTCATTTTTGCACGATAACGTTGACTAATTCATTTTAAATTTTGGGAAACTCCTCAAAGCCTTTTTAGTAATTAACTAAAGAGGCTTTTCCTTTTTTAAAAGATAATTTTGGTATCTTCGCAATCCAATTTAAACACAGAATTATGAGTTTATCTGCGAATGTAATGGATGCTATGAAAGTAGCAATGAAGAGTAAAGATGCCCAGGCATTACAGGCTTTACGTTCTGTCAAATCGGCTATTTTATTAGCACAGACCGAAAGTGGTGCCAAAGAAGAATTGGATGAAAAAGCAGAACTTGCATTATTACAAAAGCTTGTTAAGCAACGAAAGGATAGTGCCGCCATCTATAAAGAGCAGAACAGAGAAGATCTTGCAGCGCCAGAATTGGCTGAAGCAGCGGTAATAGAGCAATTTTTACCAGCGCAGTTAAGTGATGAAGAAGTGACCAAGCTAGTAGAGGAAGCGATCGCTCAAACCGGTGCGAGCTCCATGGCAGACATGGGTAAGGTAATGGGTATTGTTTCTGGAAAGGCAGCAGGAAGAGCAGATGGCAAGACGATCAGCACTATTGTTAAGAAAAAATTGAGTTAATATAAACTATTCAAATCACAAAAAAATTATTTTTGAATACTGAATAGGCCGCGTGGCGCAACTGAATAGCGCATCAGATTTCGGCTCTGAGGGTTGGGGGTTTGAATCCCTCCGCGGTCACGAATAAATAAAGAAGGTAAATCTGAAATCGAGCTCGCTCAAGATTTCAGATTTGCCTTTTTTGTTTTCAAAGCGGAGCTTTAAGGGATCACCGCAGGTAATCCCTATCGTAATGTTTTTAAAAGAGGAGGAGCTTGATTTATTTAGGCTTTTCAGTGCTGTTTTAGTTTTTGTTTTCAAAGCGGAGCTTTAAGGGATCACCGCAGGTAATCCCTAATGTGATGTTTTTTAAAAGAGGAGGAGTTTAATTTATTTAGGTTTTTCAGTGATGTTTTAGTTCTTGTTTTCAAAGCGGAGCTTTAAAGGACATGCACCTGCTAGTGTCCAACCCAAAATAAATAGGTAATCCATCAATAAGTAAAATATAAAATGGAAGTGGTTCATAAAGAGCTTCGACAAGGAAAATTTCAGCAGGCAAGTAAGCTTCACTTGTACTATTAAAAGTATAATTTTTGTTGCAAAGATGATGCATATACCGTTGTGAAGTCGGTTACTTAGTTTACAGAAATACATAATATTTCAACTATATTGGTACGCTATTTATTTATAAAATATGAACTACCAAAAAATAGTTGAAGTAATCGGCAATGTTGACATCTATGTCATCGACCAAATACTGAAACAACGCTATCTTCCTACTCACAAAATACTGGATGCCGGTTGCGGTTCTGGTAGAAACCTGAAGTGGTTTTATAACAACACTTTTGATGTTTCAGGAATAGATTTGGATGCCGAGCGTATTACAGAAGCAAAGAAAAGCTATCCAAAAAGTTCAGAAAACTTCAGTATTGGTAGCGTTGATCATTTGCCTTACACCGAAACTAGTTTTGACCATATTATTTGTTGTGCTGTGTTACATTTTGCGCAAAGCGAAACTCATTTTACAGCGATGTTTTCAGAATTGGTTCGTGTATTAAAACCAAATGGTACGTTGTTAGTTAGAATGGCATCAAATATAGGTCTCGACGGAAAAGCACCGTTTGTTCAAGATGGTTTGAGTAACCAGAATGGCAATTATTACCTCACAAGAGCACGTATTGTCAAACTATTGGAAGACTACCGTTTAGAGTTATTAGAACCTATTAAAACTACGAATGTTCAAGATATAAGGGCGATGACGACGCTCGTTCTGCAGAAATAGAAAATGACTGTTGCCCCGTCCTTTTTAAATTACTTCACAAAAGGTGTAAACCAATCTAAAACCAGTCGCCACTTAAATTTATTTGAAACGATAGTGTACACTAGGTAAAAATTGCAATCACATATGCTGTCTGTGTTTGAAAATTACTTAAAATATGGAGTGAATTGAATTTATTAATACTATTAGGTAACAATTTAACGTTTAGTTAGTTAAATGATTTTGTTTTTAACATACATTTGCTTGCATTTTATGATAATATACGCTGTATTAACCTTTAAAACCCTTAGTTTACCCAAATGAGAAAAACCGTAAGACTTTTTACATGCCTAGCCGTAATTTTTTTAATATCAACAGTTACAGTAACAGCACAGGATTTACCTTTTAATATTAAAGGTGGTGTGGATAAAATTAATGAACTACAATGTTCTGAACTCCAAAATGACCTAGAAGAAGAAATTTACAAAAATAAAAGATGGAAGAATTTAGTGGACAGCAAAAGAATGTCCATAGGTATCGTAGATCTAAGCGATATTGACCATATTGAATATGCAGGTATTAATGATACTAACATGATGTATGCTGCAAGTTTGCCAAAAATTGCCGTTCTATTGGCATCAATGGATGCAATTGATAAAGGGGAATTGGCCAATTCTAAAGAAATACAAAAAGACATGCGCTTGATGATTAGTAAATCTAATAACCAAGCAACCACCCGAATGATTGATAGAGTAGGGTATGAAAAAATTGAAGAAGTATTACGCTCACCAGACAATCATTTATATGATGAGGAAGAAGGCGGAGGTCTTTGGGTGGGTAAACGGTATGCAGCTGGAGGAAGAAGGTATCCAGAGCCTATGAAAGGCTTGAGCCATGCAGCGACGACACGTCAAGTGTGTAGTTTTTATTACCAGCTAGCTACTGGAAACTTAGTAAACAAACTACGTTCTACACAGATGCTTAATATCATGGAAAATCCAGCGTTACACCATAAGTTTGTGAACACACTAGATAAGGTTGCTCCTAAAGCTCGTTTATTTAGAAAAAGTGGTTCTTGGAAAAATTTCCATTCAGATTCTGTTTTAGTTTGGGGACCTGAGCGGAAATACATCTTGGTTGCTTTAATAGATGACAGTTTGGGCGAACAAATAATTAGAGATTTAGTAATTCCTTTAGAAAAAGTAATGAAAAAATCCCGTTCTTTATAAAGCAGCAATTAACTGCCTTATAATGCTTAAAAACCTTTTTAAAAAAACATTTGATATAAGAGATGGGGAAATCCGCATCTCTTTTTTTATGCAGTTATATATCTTTCTGCTCATCACTGTTCTTTTAATGGTTAAGCCCACCATTAATGCATTGTTTCTGTCAAAGCTAGGGGCAGAGCACTTGCCTTATGGGTATGTATTAGTAGCCCTTATCGCAGTTGTGACTTCCTATTTTTACAATAGGGCGGTTAAAAAATATTCATTAAAGATAATTACCATCTGTACCCTCGTGTTCTTTAGCATGAGTTTTTTGCTTTTAAGCATCCTCATGTATTCTGGTGCCTTGAGCAATTGGTCACTCTATGCTTATTATCTGAGTGTATCTTTATTTGCGGTACTCGTTACATCACAGTTTTGGATTATTGCCAATATGGTGTATAACGCCCGTGAAGCAAAACGTTTATTTGGGTTTATTGGTGCAGGAGCGATTGCTGGGGGAATTTTTGGAGGATACCTTACCTCGGTTATTGCATCAGCGTTTGGTAACCGGGTTGTGATACTTGTTGCCGCCATGTTGATATTATGTTGTATTCCTATTTTACAAATGGTATGGAAACTCCGGGTGGTCAAAATGAATGCCTTTGTAAGGAACCAACGTAAAATGACCGAAAGAGAATCGTATAATTCTCCTTTTAAGCTAATTATGCAGTCCAAGCACCTTACCTATCTAGCGGCTATAGTGGGAGTAGGAGTAATCATGGCAAAATTGGTTGATTTTCAATTTAGTGACTTTGCTAATAGAGCGATACCAGATAGTGATGGGCTCGCTTCATTCTTCGGGTTTTGGTTTTCATCGTTCAATGTAATAGCACTTTTAATTCAACTCTTTTTAACCAATAGGATGTTAGCTTGGCTGGGCGTAACTACGAATCTTTTGATACTTCCGTTAGGGATTGCTATTGGCTGTCTTTTGTTTTTAACCTTCCCAGAATTGTGGGTGCTTATCATCATTAAAGGGATGGATGGAAGTTTTAAACAATCTATTAATAAAGCAGGGATAGAACTTTCCATTTTACCGATACCACATCATATTAAGAATGAGGCAAAATCATTTATCGACGTGGTAGTTGATAGTATAGCAACAGGGCTTGCCGGATTATTATTGATTTTTGTCATCCGAAAATTAGAATTGAGTACTTCCTATATTACTGTCATTATTCTGCTGATTCTATTTATTTGGGTCGTGCTTATTTATAAGTTGCGTGAAGCCTATTTTGAATCATTTAGAACAAACATTAAAAGTTCGATTAGTTCTGATAAAAATAAAACGAAAAGATTATCATCTCAAACGAGCACAAAAAGAACGATAGAGATATTTACAAATGGAACCGAAGATGAGATTATTATCTTTCTAGAGCGCCTACAAGGAGTAAAATTAAAAACGTACGAACCCTATATAAGTAAGCTCTTAGACCATCCCTCCCCTAAGGTAAAAGCAGCAGCTATAGATCAACTGTATTATTACCGCAAAGGAACCTCAATTGCAAAAATAAGGGAGCTCATTCATAGTAAGGATGATACTGTAGTCTATACAGCTATGGATTATTTATTGCACCACACAAATGTGAATGATGATTCCATCTATAAATCCTATTTAGACCATAAAACAGATTATATATCGAATGCAGCTTTGCTGTGTCTTGCAAAACAAGCCTCTTCGAATAAAAGATTTGCATCAAAATTTAATTTAAACGGAAGGATTGAAACAAAAATACGCTACTATTTTTCTGAAGAAAATGAATTTCGTAAAGAAGAAATAGCAGAGTTATTGACCACGATAGGGTATGCCAAAGAGCCAAAGTTTTATTCTTTTATTTCAGCTAATTTTAATAATAAGGATTCATATATCGTAAACTATGCCATACAAGCTGCTGGTATTTCTGCTCATGAGCCATTTATAAATACCTTAATCAATTTCCTTTCTGAAAAGGAACATAGAAAACCTGCCCGTAAGGCACTTAAAAATTACGGGGTTGGAATTACAAAGCGAATTTTGCAGCTTGATATTTCAGAAAATATAAAAGATACTATTAAACCTTTTATTCCGAAGGTTGTTGAATCATTCAGAACAAAGGAATCTATAAAAGTCTTAATGCGATTATTGCAGAGTAAAGATTTTGTTATTCGGTTAGAAGCGGCAAAATCTTTAAATAAAGTGCAAACTAAAGGAGCAAATATTAAGTTGGACCAGCGATTACTCACTAAAATAATATTAAAAGAAAGTGATTACTACCGAAATAGTATAAACGCCTCTGCTGCCATAAAAAACGAAATTGAAAAGGGATTAGATCATCCCAATATAGATATTGAATCTGATGTCCAAACCGAATTGCTTATTGCTCGTGAGAGTTTGTTGGAAGTTTTACACTACCAACTGGACCAAAGCTTAGAATGCATCTTTAAGTTATTGAGCCTTAAATATGAGCAGGCGGACATAGATGTGGCTTATTATGGGCTGAAAAGTGATGTGCGCGACACAAAAATCAACGCAGTAGAATTTTTGGACAATCTTTTACAATCTAGATTAAAGAGTAAAATGTTACCGCTTATCGAATATCATATCATAGATAGTGACGAATACGGGCTTTCTTCTTTTTCAGTAAAAAACATGAAAGAGCAGGATGCTTTAACGATGTTGCTTAAAAATCGTGGCGCTCGTATTAAATTGGCCGTGTTAAATGTGCTTATAAATTCTAATGACCCTTCTTATGTAAAAGTAATCACTCCTTTATTGAGGCATGAAAACAAAAAAGTGCGCTTTTTTGCAAAAAACGCACTTGATACGATTAGAAAATCGGCTTAAATTATTCCTCTGTAATTACTTTATCTATTGAACTTGCGAGGTATAAGTGTGCCCCTGCGGAGTTTTTACTTAATACATTGCTCATTAAACAAACGATATACTTTTTCCCTTCAGGATGCTCTACGGTAATAACAGAGTTCATATAATTAAAATTATTTCCTGCGTATTTCCCACAACTTCCAGATTTTGATTTATCACAACTGTAATAGCTGCCCGATTTGAAATAAACTCTAGCACTGTCCAGTCTATTAGATGCAGCATATCTAATGCGACGATCTGTAATAAAAAGGAGGCGTTTCATCTCTAAACTAGAAGCTGAATCGATCACTTTTCCTTGCTCCAACTGTACCATAAACTTCATTAGGCCTTTTGGGGTACCAATACTTCCTCCTTTTCGTCCTACATATCTATCGGGTCCATTTGTGAACATACCTCCGAGTCTCCAGTCATCTTCGGTAATACCAATCTTACGCAGTGGGTCATTTACAACTGCATTAGCGAGGTTGGTAAGGGTATCTCTTTCGGTTTCTTTAAAATAGGTCTCGGCCTGTTCTTCGGTTAATCGGGGATAGTCTTTTCCAAAGGCGGACATTAACATAGCTTCTCTATAAACTACACTAGCCGCCCCGTTATTGCTTACAGATGTCATGTGGTCCAACCATTCAAATAAGGTAAATTCGTCGCTCGCAACCACCTGTCTTTTTACAAGTGTTTTCTTCTCTTTATTATATACCGGAATAGTATGGTGATCCCCAGTACCCCATATTCCAGAGGTAACTCTTTTATTGCATAGTAACGCAATTCTAGCATCAAAATCATCTGGATAAATATTTCCCATTTGAGTGAACAATGCATTGAGTACAGCAATTTTGCCAACACTGCCAGGTTGGTACCCTACATCCTCTCTGTGGGAGGCATATTTTAAGCTGTCAGGATTTGTTATATCCATCACTGCAAGCGAATAGGCCCCTCCTGGTGTAATACGGGCAATTTTTTTTGAAAACGCTTCGTCTTCCACAAGCAGTTCATCAATCGATTTTTGCTCTTTTGCCAGTAGATTCAGTTTTATATCTTCAATACTCGCAAATGCACCTGCGGGAATTCGGGTATATTTTTCTCCTTTATCCAGAGTGTTTTGGATATCGAGCAATCGATCTATTCTCGATCGTTCATATCCATCGATAGGATAAAATCCCATCGCAATGAAAAGTATAATGGCTAATGCCGAAAAAATTAGTTTCTTATTCATAATTAAAGTTTAGTTTTAATCCATATTTTTTTATCATAATCAATCTTGGGTGTAATAGAAGTAAGGTATTCTGAGCTTTTAGCTCGTTTGTTTTCTACAAATGGGCGTATTTGAAAAAGCCATAATTTATCATTTTCAAAACCTAATTCTACATCCCAGGCACCTTTATAATCGGTTCCGGTTTCATTTGGGATTTTAGTTCGTATTTCTTGGGCTATTGCTCTAATGTCTTTAATGTTTTTTTCGTTCAGAATCTGTTCTTCAAAAGTAGTGGTATTTTTTGTTGTACCTCCCGTTGTAGGTAAACGCAAATACCCCGATTCACGGGCTGGAGCTAACAAATAGTTGGCGTCCTCGGTGATCAATCTGGTTTCTGCTGCTTGCCCATCTACGGCACCACCAGCACCACGGCTAAAGGCTACAGTTAAATCCTCCTCATTGCCACTATTGATCCCTTTTGTGATCATAACACCACTATATTCTACATCGACACTGGGGATGATTAAAATCGAAGGAAAAACGTTCTCCGGGTTGCTCAAATATTTTTGACGCCATTTAAAGCTACGTTCGGTATAGGGTGACGCCCATACTTTTTTGATGCCTTCGGTGATGTTATTTTCTGAAAGGATATTGAACAAGGTAAGATTAAGACCAGCGCCTGTAAATTCTTTGAGATCCTCCATGTTAGTATCGCTACGTAAAAAAACAGGAACATTGCCCATGGCATTTCCGAAAGCACTTTTAAATCCATCCTCTAACTGGGTTACGAAGTTTGCGTCCAAAGGCATTTTTTCAATGGCGTCTTTCAATTTTGATAAACGGACTAATTGATAGTTCTCCACTTCTTTTTCATCAATACCGTCACGGCGCATGATGGTCGCTTCAGAAAACGTAGTATTCAAATAACTCCAATAACTCACTTCTTCACCCGGCATTGATTTATCCATATGTTTTCTAAAAATTCCAAAAGGAATGACCAAGCCTTCTACAACATTCTCTGGAAACATGGATTTTAGTTGCCCTAAATTGGCTGCTTTTGGTCCACATAATTTTCCTGAATCGGCAGCATTTACTTCCCGCATGTTTAGAACAGTACAAACATCCAGTCGGATTTGCTCCACAGGAACGGCAATTTTTTCTTGACTACGCTCTTGTTTACTGAACAGTGCCGTTTCTTCTTTCGTCATGTCACCCTCTTCTTTTATGATGACATTTCCTTTTTCTGAAACCGCATAGAATATCTTGTCTCCATGATATTTTGACAAGGCCTTTAGATTGTCTGCAGACAAGGCAGCATTTGGAATACCAAGGTTACGTGCCAATAACTGAACGTGAGAGACCAAGTTACCTTCGCTCACCGTCATAATACCTGCAACAGGTTTTAAGTCGCTCGGGGGCTTCTGAAAGATGTAGATTTTACTAGGGTCTATATCTATATTTTCTGGAGACTCCTCAATAACTACGAGTTCACCAAAAGCATACCCAGGGTTTAATCCACGGATGCTACTTTGAGATTTTAAATTAAGTACGTTATTGGAGATTGAAGAGTTTTGAGCAATGATACTTCCTAGTTTACTTACACTTTCTCCCAAATCAAGTGCGACGGTAGAGCGTACTCTGTCATCAATAAAACTATAAGCTAATGGTTCAAATTCAGCATATTTTTCTACGACATCACTGTAGTTTGCCTTTACCATAGAGGCGCTCCATTCTACAACTCCTCTAGAGGTTTGTAAAAACTGATTTAGCTGTGCTAAGGTTACATCTTCCTTGCCTAAATGAACTTCTAATTCAGGCTTGATTTTTTCCCATTCCCACAATTCTATTAATCCGGTGCCGGCGGCAGCGAGACTTAAATGTCTTATTTTTTCTAGTAAGCCCAACAGATCATCAGGTTGCCATTCCTGTGTTTTTTTTAGTAGCACATCTTCGAAAGCATTGGATAGATCTAACAAAAGCAACCGATCATTTCCTGAAGTGTTATCGGTTATTTCGGTTCGGATAACACATAGAATATCCGCAAGATCGGGAACAACCATGGAAGGTTTTGCGGTATCATCATAGCTTTCCAAAAACTGCAACAGGCGTTCACGAGTGTCATTATTTTTTGAAATGTCTTGAACTTGCGACTTTAATTTAGCGGTCTGCAGTGGCGCGTAAATTTCTGCCATGGTGGCTTGAAGATTGTTTAATTCTTTTTTAAGAGGATCGGATAATTGATCGTCATATTTCAACTGAAAATTTTTAACCATCTCAATATCTGAAGCCGTAGGATTACCGTGAATTTTTATACGGGCGTCCATAAATTTTGAAAATTTATCGGCAACTGTTTTAGATTGTGCCCGCATCTCTTGTGCTAAATTGGTATCGGCATCATGCGGTATATCGCGCAAAGATTGGCGTAATAAAAAGTAATTATTAGTGATACGCGTATCTCTGGGCAGGAATTTCTCATAAAATTCTACACCCCAAGACTGTTCGTCTTCAATTTGGACTGCACCTCTATAATATTGTGATTTTCGCTGAATCCAGCCATCATCGATACTCTCAAGATAGCGGTTAAGTTGGTATTGTTTTAAGCGACTGTGGTTGTTTTCTTCATCCCAAAATTGCGTACGGTCCGTATTGGATAAAATTTCCGCAAAAAATAAATGATATTTTTTAGCTAGTTCTTTAGTGTCATCTCGATAACTGGCATGTTGTCTAGCGTCGTCTTTATTATCTGGACACGGGTCACGGGCTTCGCGCACGTCACCGTTTTTACAGAACCAATTGATACTTTTATAAGGACCTCTGTCATTTTCCTTGAAAAAATCTATTTTTTGTTTTATATAAGTAGTAGGTATTTCTTGTGCCTGAAGTTTAAAACAGTAGCATGCTAACAAAAAAATAAGGAACACACTATTTTTTTTTGGGACATAAAATCTATTCATTATTGCAGATTTAATTAAGCTAAAAATTCTTTGTTAAAGGTAGTATATAGGTTACATAAACTAAAATAGTCTTCAAAATATTTTGAAGACTATTTTTAATTATTGAATGATGTTTTTTAAAGTTTTCTACCTGTGAGAAGCTTATAAAGAATCAGTATTACCGCTAGCACTATTAGTATGTGTATTAAATTACCTACAGCAGAGGCAAAGCCGATGAAACCAATAAGCCATCCAATTATTAAAATCACTACTATTAACCAAATTAAGTCTTTCATGTTACGTTGTTTTTTGTTGTTAAATTCTTGCTTAAATCTTTTAAGAAAGAATAGCGGCAATATACCTAATTCTATTTTTTAAAATGATATTTTAACCATTTGCGTTAAATTTTTGTTTAAATGAGCAATAATTTTGATGTATTTTGATGTTTCTGTGTAAAATTAACATTATAGAGCTACTTCATTTCCTACTGTGATAACGCCTCACATTATAAAATTTGAGAAGCGATAGGTTTTTACGTTGCAGATATTTTCGCTAAATTCCTTTATTTTATTTGGAATTTTGTAGTTAAAAACTGTTCGCTTTCAATCTAAAAAGCGCCGACACAATGTTGCTGTTTTCGTTATATCCATACCACGCACTACAGGGATCATAATTGAATAATTATTTTATTGTTTTTTTTTGCCTTTTGGTAAGGGTACGTTCTCAGCTAGCATCGTAATTATATGGGCAAGTGTCACTTATCTTGCTCAAATACCATTTTTACATAAAGGCTTGATTGTATCTAAGGAGCTTTATCATTTTCCTTGAAGAATTATTTTTTTTAATTTATGTAAGATGTAGTATTTTAATACGACTGTAACGTATTGAAAATAAAAAGACTAAAGGAGTAGTTGCACTAACAGTGTGATTGAGTTCTAATTTTTATTTAATAGGTGTCATTTAAAAATTACTTAAAGTTTTTGCTAGGTTGAATTTAATTTATACTTTGACCCATATCAGTACATAATAAAGCTCCTCAAAAATCCAGTTTAGAGTTAATATATATAGTTAAAATCAACTTTTTATTGGTTATCTGAGCTCTCGAAAGGGAGCTCATTTATTTAAGGTATAGCTGTATATTAAAATAAGCACTTACAATCAAGTAAGCACTTATATTTAGCGTTCAATTAAACTTATTTTTTATTCTGTTGCCCTTTTATCGTTTTCTTATCGATATCGAAATCATTTCGTTCTTTATCAGATTTTACTTTCGGATTTGTAGGTTGTGTCTGTTCGGTTTTTCTTTCAAATTTCTTAGCCATAATAGTCTCTTTTAATAATCATTTAAATATACACAGAGGATCTCATAATAATTCTTAATAGGATGATAAAGCTTCGTTAAACCTAGCGAATAGCCGTAATAAAGTTTGAAATTCCTTTAACCCCTTTACTGTTTAACATTTTTATAAAGGCACTTCCTATGATGGCACCACTCGCTTTTTGGGTGGCGGCTGTAAAGGTTTCTTTATTGTTGATCCCAAAACCAACGATCTGAGGATTTTTTAAATTTAGTTTGTCAATTCTATTGAAATAATCGGTCTGCGAAGTTCCAAATCCTGAAGTTCCTCCCGTGGTACTGGCACTGCTTACCATATAAATAAACCCTTTTGACGCAGCATCAATTTCTTTAATTCGCTGGTCTGAAGTCTGAGGGGTGATTAGAAAGACATTGATCAATCCGTGTTTTTCAAATATGGATTTATAATGCAATTCATACTCGGCTAAAGGGAGATCGGGTAAAATAAGTCCGTCGATACCTATCGCTGCGCATTTTGCACAAAATTGTTCTACGCCATATTGCAGCACAGGATTAAAATAGCCCATTAAGATAAGCGGAATTTTCACTTCTTTTCTAATGTCCTTTAATTGCTCAAAAAGTAACGAGCTGGTCATACCGTTTTTTAAGGCTTGGGTAGAGCTTGCTTGAATAACGGGGCCATCTGCTAAAGGATCACTAAAGGGCAATCCTATTTCGACCATATCAACGCCGTTCTTTTCTAAGCTTTTAAGGATAGCAACGGTATCATTAACTGCAGGGTATCCCGCAGTAAAATAGATAGAAAGTAGCTTTTTATTTTCTTTTAATTTCTCTTGAATTCTATTCATTGTACTGTTTTTGCGTGAGGGATTAAGTACGCTACCGTGTAGCGACGAAAGCCCGACCCGGTTTAGGGGCACGCCCAATTAAAGGTTAAAATATTCTATATAGGTGTTTAAATCTTTATCGCCACGACCACTCAAATTGACCACTACTATATCATCTGGTAAAAATTTTCGGTCTTCAAAAATGGCTAACGCATGGCTGGTTTCTATAGCGGGGATAATCCCTTCCAATTTACTCAACAGAATACCTGCTTCCATCGCTTGGGCATCTGTAATACTGATGAACTCACCGCGACCGCTTGCAAATAAATGCGCATGCATGGGGCCCACTCCTGGATAATCAAGACCTGCCGAAATAGAATACGGTTCTGTAATCTGACCATCTAGAGTCTGCATCAACAGGGTTTTACTTCCGTGAATGATGCCTATCTTGCCAAGCGCAGAGGTTGCCGCACTTTCGCCAGTGTCTATTCCTTTACCTGCTGCTTCTACGGCAATAATGCCCACATCGGGATTGTCCAGGTAATGATAATACGCGCCAGCAGCATTACTGCCACCGCCTACACATGCCACCACAAAATCTGGATAATCGCGGCCTTCTTTTTCCTGCAATTGTGTTTCGATTTCGGCCGAGATGACGCTTTGAAAACGGGCTACCATATCTGGATAGGGATGCGGGCCTACGACGCTGCCTATAATATAGTGCGTGTCTGTAGGATGGTTAATCCAATCGCGAATGGCTTCGTTGGTGGCATCTTTTAAGGTCTTACTTCCGCTGGTAGCCGGTACTACGGTGGCGCCCAGCATTTTCATACGGGCAACATTCGGGGCTTGCCGTTCTATATCGACCTCGCCCATATATACAATACATTCCAATCCCATTAAGGCACAAACGGTTGCGGTGGCGACACCGTGCTGTCCAGCACCCGTTTCGGCAATAATACGCGTCTTTTTAAGGCGCTTCGCCATCAAGATCTGCCCTATGGTATTATTAACTTTATGTGCTCCCGTATGGCATAAATCTTCCCGTTTGAGATATATTTTGGTCTTGTATTTTTTTGAAAGTCTCTCGGCATGGTACAAAGGAGTAGGGCGGCCTACATATTCTTTTAAAAGTGAATGGAATTCTGCTATAAAAGCGGGTTCCTGCATCACTTTTAAATAATTTTGTCGCAACTCTTCCACATTGGGATATAACATTTCTGGAATATAGGCGCCTCCAAAGTCACCGTAATAGCCATTATCATCTACATTGTATTTCATGAGATTGTATCTAGTTGTTTTTTAAATGCTTGTAACTTCTTAATATTCTTGAGTCCGGGACTGTCTTCAAATCGGCTATTGACATCGATCGCCATAATGGGCAAATCTGATTTTAGCAATTCTTTTAGCGCCGGTAGTTCTTCTATATCAATGCCTCCACTTATAATGAAGGGTTTTTTACTTGGATACTCTTTTAATAGTTCCCAGTCAAAGGTAAGCCCATTACCCCCTTTTTCTTTTCCTTTGGTATCAAAGAGAAAAGCATTTACACTATTTTCATAGGGTTCTAAAACTGAAAAGTCAAAGGTATCTTTTACTGAAAAGACTTTCCATATTTTAAAATTGGGTGTTGCAGTTAGCGCTGCGGTATTGCTGAGATCTTGCACGTACGTTACGCTTTCGTCGCCATGTAACTGCACTACATCCAGTTGAAAGGTAGTTACTTTTTTGATGACTTCTGAAACGGGCGTGTTCACAAAAACACCTACTTTTTTTATTCCGCCTGGTAATGAAGCAATGCTTACAGCCTCAAAATTTCTCGAGCTTTTCCCATAAAATATGAATCCGAGATACTCGGGATGAAGCTCTGCCACTTCGTCCGTATTGTATTTCATTCCGCATATTTTGAGCTTTACTGCCTTCATTATAATTCGTTTAAAAAAGCAGCTGCGGCTGCTCCGGGGTTTTCGGTCTTCATAAAATTTTCGCCAATCAAAAACCCTTGAAAACCATAGTTTTTTAAGTCTTTAATGGCAGCGGTGGAGCTGATACCACTTTCTGAAACCTTAATAAAATCGGATGGTATTTTTTCTGAAAGTTTTTTACTGATGTCCAAAGAAACTTCAAATGTCTTTAAATTTCTATTATTCACGCCTAGCATATCCACAGTGGAATGTAACGATTTTT
>JGI24518J20066_1000165_pt1 | contig 16438 bp, 13 predicted proteins | sample LinPmetageLP42_FD_20066 | JGI IMG/M metagenome (IMG submission 20066) | reverse complement strand
GATAGTGGGAGTAAATATTCTGAGCAACGTGAAGTAAATAAAGTATTAGTAGTTGCTGTGACCTCTAACCGTGGTTTGGCAGGAGCATTCAACACAAATATCGTTAAAGCTTCTCAGGGACTAGCAAATGATACGTATGCGGGTAAGCAGGTAGATTTTGTGACTATCGGTAAAAAAGGAAATGATATTTTAAAGAAGAGCGGCAATGTAGTACATCATGATGTTGCTATTTTTGATGAGCTATCTTTTGATAATGTTGCTAAGATTGCTGAAAAATTAATGGACCTTTTCTCTGAAGGAACCTACGATAAGATTGTAATTGTGTACAACAACTTTAAAAACGCAGCCACACAAATAGTGATGAGAGAGCAGTTTTTGCCTATCCTGCCTCCAAAAATTGATGAAACAGTCGAAACTACAGGTACAACTATCAATTATATTTTTGAACCCTCTAAAGAAGAAATCGTAGAGGGATTGATTCCTAAAAGTTTAAAAACACAATTGTTTAAGGCTATAAGAGACAGTGTTGCTAGCGAGCACGGCGCGCGTATGACAGCGATGCACAAAGCGACAGATAACGCAACCGAATTGCGTGACGACCTAAAATTAAAATATAACAAAGCGCGTCAAGCTTCTATTACAAACGAAATCCTAGAGATTGTAGGGGGTGCAGAAGCGTTGGCTGGGTAGTCATAAAATCATAAAGATTATAGAATAAAGCTCTTCTTAAACGGAAGAGCTTTTTTTGTGCAGCTTTTTTGTCGATATTCGAGCTGATCAACTTATATAATCAATCATGAAATTTAAAAAACTACCTCTCCTTCTATTTTTAGCTTATTCAATTATTGTGTTTTCTCAAAACAAAAAGGGGGATTGGGCGCTATCTGCATCGGTTTCTCCATACCCTACAGAGACTGCAGGGCAGAACGACTTCGGCTTGCTGGGTTTGGCGGGGATGGAGTTCTTTGTTTCGGACAAAGTCTCATTTTCCGGTTCTTTTTTTACTTCAGATAATGGCACCCTTAAAAATGATAGTGATGTAGATATTAAATCGTATGGCTTCATCCCAAGCACACAGTATTATTTTGTAAACAAGGAGAGCTATAATCTATTTGGGCAAATAGCCTACGGTTTTGGGTTTAAAAGTGATGAACGAACACCTTTTGATAACGAAGCGCTGCGCATTTACAGTCTAGGCGCAGGGGGACAATATCACATTAATGATGTCCTTTCCTTACAATTGCTGCTCCCTTATTTTAATGCAAAGGATATTACTTTAAACCGCGACGATGCAGATGGTGTTGCAATATTTTTAGGTCTCAGATTTAAATTATAGTTATTAGAAAATTTACCTTTATGGCAAGGATTTTGAATTCTTTAGAACAAATCAAAGCTTTTAACTAATGAAAAATTTACAACGACTATTCGCATTGGGTGCCTTAACGCTAGTTCTTTTTAGTTTTTCTAATTGTGGTGGCACACAAAACACTTCAGAAATAAAACAAGAGCAAAACGCGCCATTTACTGTGGAATCAGCAACGTATCAAAAATGGGTGGCGGGTATTAATGGTGGTGGTTCAGGTATATACGTGGACTTGACTCTCACAAGTAAACAAGGAGATGTAAAAATGAAAGAAATCTATTTTAATGGTACATCAGCTCCCTTAACAGCTATTGGAAATGGCGATTTACAATATACCGCCTCTTTTAAAACAGATTTAAATAGTGGAGATTCTACGATCATGGATAGTGATCCCATTAAAGAAGCACAGAATACACCCCCCGAAAAATTTCCGTTTGAGCTTGCGGACAATGAAGCGATCCTCAACTATGACTATAAGGGCAAGACAGGTTTTTTAAAGATTGAGATGACCCGTAAAGAAAGCATATCGTATCCTGGTACTAATCCTAACAACATCGAGAATTAATTTTAATACATTTACGCGCTAAAGCAACCGTGCATTGAGCGTCTTTAAAAAACTCTTTCAACAAACCTTTATTTATGGCCTGGCTACCGTGCTACCGCGTGCTTTGGCTATCGTGCTGGTGCCGCTCTATACTTCGGTGCTCGCGCCGTCCTCCTTTGGTATTTACGCCACTTTAATGTCTTATCTTATCCTAGGGAATGTTTTACTTTCCTACGGAATGGAGACCGCTTTTTTTCGGTTTATCAATAAGGATGTTTCACAAAAGAGCGCAGTACAATCCACAGCGCTCACATCGTTGACAGTAACTTCGCTACTGTTTTTTGCCATTTGTTATTTTTTTAAAGAAGTGCTGGCGTTTCGGTTAGAATTTAAAGTGGAATATATTACCTATGCCCTTTTAATTTTAGCTCTGGACGCTTTGGTAGTGCTGCCTTTTGTTTGGTTCAGAGCCAACGAACGACCGCTTCGCTATGCGATTATCAAAATAGTGAACGTTTGCATCAACCTTGGGTTTAACCTTTTCTTTTTGTTATGGCTCCCAGTACTTTCAGAAAATAGCCCTAACAGCTTCTGGAGCTCGATTTATTCTGAAGAAAATAAGATCGCTTATATATTTATCGCAAACATCATTGCTAGTGGTATTACGCTTCTCTTGCTCTTGCCGATATATACGAAGATAGGCTTTGGATTTCATAAAAAAATATGGAAGCAGATGGTCAAGTATGCTTTTCCGGTGCTTATTGCGGGTATTGCATTTTCCATAAATGAAGCGTTTGATAAAATTTTATTGAAATATCTGTTACCAGAAAATATTGCTGAAAGCGAGGTCGGTGTTTATGCAGCCTGTTATAAACTGGGGGTATTTATGACGCTGTTTGCGACTGCCTTTAGACTTGGGATCGAACCTTTTTTCTTTAACCACGCCAAGCATGAGAACGCAAAAACAACTTATGCCACCATTACAAAATATTTTACCATTTTTGGGAGCTTTATCCTGCTGTTCGTGGTTGTTTATATCGACCTTTTTAAGCAATTGCTTATAAGTGATCCTGAGTACTGGGTAGCCTTATCCATCGTTCCACTTATATTATTGGCCAATTTGTGTTTAGGTATTTATCATAACCTCTCCGTTTGGTATAAAGTGACAGATCGCACAAAATTTGGTGCTTATATTTCAATTGTGGGTGCCTTGATCACACTGCTGCTCAATTATCTGTTAATTCCCATGATAAGTTATATGGGGTCTGCCATTGCGACCTTAGCAGCCTATGGGGCCATGATGGTGCTTTCATATTTCTTCGGAAGAAAATATTATGCAGTGCCCTATGACCTTAAAAAAATAGGTGCCTATTTACTCATGGCAGTGCTGTTTTCATTCTTGGTGTTTTATGTATTTGACCGAAATCTCTATCTAGGAACTGCATTATTATTGGTATTTTTGTTACTCGTATTTCTTACCGAAAAGAAAGAATTACAACGAATAATGAAACGTTGACTTAGAAACCACTAAAGTCACCTTAGAAGTTTAAATAGAACAGCAACCGTTAGAGATCGTATCGCATATGCAGAAGATAAAAATCATCAATAAATCACAACACCCGCTCCCGAGCTATGAGACCATTGCCAGTGCAGGAATGGACATACGAGCAAATGTACCTGAACCTTCTACCCTAAAACCACTGCAAAGAGCCATTGTAAAAACAGGGCTGTTTATCGAGCTACCTATAGGCTACGAAGCGCAAGTGCGACCCCGTAGCGGACTGGCAGCAAAAAAAGGGATTACCGTTTTAAATAGCCCGGGAACGATTGATGCAGATTACCGTGGCGAGATAGGCGTGATTTTAGTGAACTTAAGCAATGAAGATTTTACGATTGAAAATGGTGAGCGCATTGCCCAATTAGTGATCGCAAAGCACGAACGTGCCGTTTTTGAAGAAGTAGAAACACTTTCTGAAACCGATAGAGGCGCTGGTGGATTTGGTTCTACCGGGGTTAAATAATGAGATAAATCAAAAATTGTCAAGCTAAAATATGAAGATTATTGTCCCAATGGCCGGAAGAGGCTCAAGATTAAGACCACATACNTTAACGGTTCCTAAACCTTTGATTCCCGTTGCTGGAGAGCCTATCGTNCATAGATTGGTAAAAGATATNGCNGGCGTTTTAGACCAAAAAATAGAAGAGATTGCNTTTATCTTAGGGGATCCCGCTTTTTTTGGAGAAGATGTGGTAGAAAGCCTAAAAGNGCTGGCTAAAAAACTAGGTGCAAAACCAAGTATTTANCGTCAATTAGACCCAAAAGGGACAGGTCATGCCATCATGTGTGCAGAACCTTCTCTTAGCGGCCCTGCCGTTATTGCCTATGCAGACACCTTAATCCGTGCCGATTTTGAGTTGGATAAAGACGCAGATGCGGTGATCTGGACAAAAAAAGTGGATAATCCGTCGGCATATGGCGTTGTAAACCTCAATGAAAAAGATGAAATCGTAGAACTGGTCGAAAAACCGGAAACCTTTGTAAGCGATCAAGCTGTTATTGGGATCTATTATTTTAAGGATGTTTCCGTATTGAAAAAAGAACTTCAGTTTGTATTGGATAACAATATCATTAATGGTGGCGAATACCAAATCAACGATGGTATTAAACGTATGATGGCAAATGGAAAAATCTTTAAGACAGGTGCTGTTAGCGAGTGGATGGATTGCGGAAACAAAGAAGTCACTGTAGAAACCAATAAACGAATGCTGGGCTTTTTACAAACGAGCGGGGAGCAACTGATTTCAGAAAAAATCACCAATGAAAATTCTGAAATCATTCAACCCTGCTTCATCGGAGAAGGCGTTGTTTTAAAAAATAGCGTGGTAGGACCGTTTGCTTCCATCGGGAAAGGCACAATAATTGAAGCTAGCACCGTTAAAAATAGTATAATCCAAACACATGCAACTATTAAAAATGCTATCTTGGATAACGCTATGATAGGCAACCACGCGCATTTTGATGGTAAATTTACAAACGTGAGCATTGGGGATTATTCTCAGTTGAAATAAGAACGGGGTATAAATCACAATAATAAATGAAAAGAACAAATTTTATCTTTCTTTTTCTCTTCGGAATATGGAGCATTCCACAAGGTGCCCATTCCCAAGAAATTGATCCCGAACAACCTACCGACGATTTAGGAAATGTAAGCGATGCTTTTCAGGAAAACTTTTTTGATGCGCTAAAACAAAAAGGGATTGAAAACTATGAACTTGCGTTAGATGCCTTACAAAAAGCAGAAAAAGCGGCTAAAAGCGATCCAGAACTGGAAGCAGTTGTCTTTTTTGAAAGAGGTAAAAACCTGGCATCACTGCAACAATATGACGCTGCCGAAGAGAATTTTACAAAAGTATTGGTCTTTCAGAAGGATCAAATGGATGTCATGGAAGCACTGTATGATGTGTACTATAGACAGAATGACTATGAGAAAGCTATTCCTTTAGTGCAAAAATTGAGTGCGATAGACATTGATTATAAAGAAGACCTNGCCAACCTTTACAACCGCACCAAAGAATATGANAAAGCTCTCAAAGTACTAGATGAGATTGACGAAGCGCTAGGCGAAAGCGAATACCGNAANGCATTACGCACGCGTATTTATAGACTAACAGGGAACAAAGAAGCAGAAATCGGCAAACTGGAAGAGCGCGTTGATGATAATNCAAAAAACGAACGCGACTACCTTAACCTCATTTATCTATACAGTCAAGAAGGAGATACCGCAAAGGCATTTGCCACGGCAAAAGAGCTGCTAAAAAATAATCCAAAAAGTGAATTGGTGCATTTTGCACTTTATAAGTTCTATTTGGAGGAAGGTAACACTGAGGAAGCCTTGGCGTCCATGAAGAAGGTCTTTAGATCAACTTCAATTGAGAATGAAGACAAATACAAGGTATTGAGTGATTTTATAGAGTTTGTGAGTAAAAACCCTTCCTATGAGCCGCAATTGGAAGAAGCTATCATAAGCTTTTCTGAAGATGGTACCAGCGGCGGATTGTATGAAAAAATAGGCGCTTATTTTTTGGCCAAAGACAATAAAGAAAAAGCTTTAGGGTTCTTTGAAAAGGGATCTAAAAAAGATCCAGATAATTTCAGTTTATTAAAAAACACTATGTTGCTCATGATTGAGCTTGATAAAAATCAAGAAGTGGTGGTTATGAGCGAAAATGCATTAGAAATTTTTCCGGCACAGCCTATTTTGTATTTGCTCAATGGTGTTGCAAACAATAACGTTAACAATAGTGACGCCGCTATTGAAGCGTTGGAAACAGGCGTAGATTACCTTTTTGAAAATCCAACCATGGAAAAAGACTTTTACGAGCAATTAAGCATCGCCTATTCAAAAAAAGGAGATACTAAAAATGCCAAAAAATATGCAGACAAAGCGGCTGCTGTAACCATATCCAACTAACCCCGATGAACTTAAAACAAGTCTTTTATTTAATACTAACAGTAGTTATATGCGCATCGTGTACTAGTGGAAAGGCGGTCACTGGCTCGTCAACCGCGAAAAACACATTAGCGGTTAAGGATATTATCGTTTCTCATAAAAAAAGTGAACCAACGTTTAATACACTGGCAGCAAGGGTTCAATTGGTCTATACAGACGAAAACAGAGAACAAAGTATTACGGCAAGTTTGCGGATGGAAAAAGATAAAACCATCTGGATAAAAGCTTCTTTTTTGGGGGTAACCCTAGCAAAAGTATTAATTACTCCTACGCGGGTTAGCTACTATGAGTCGATTAGTAAATCCTATTTTGAAGGTGACTTTGCCTTATTGAGCGATTTTTTAGGTACTGAAATAGATTTTGAAAAAGCCCAGGCCATCTTGTTAGGACAGTCTATTTTTAACTTGAACGCGAATACATACAATGGAGACGTAAGTAACAATAAATATAGATTATTGCCTAATAGGCAAAACACTAATTTTATTACAGGGCTGTTTTTATACCCTGAAAACTTTAAAGTAGCTTCAGAAACAATTGCGCAACCAGATAAGGATCGCTTGCTTTCGGTTAGATATTCGGGCTATGAGCTGCTTGAAGGTAGCTTCTACCCTTCAGAAATTAAAATTGAAGCGACCGAAGCGGAAGATAAAACCAATGTGGAAATAAATTATAAAAAGATAGACCTCAATGTTTCTATAAATTTTCCGTTTACAATACCAGACGGGTATACCGAAATTAGTTTATAACACATGAAACACCTTAAATATTATCTTTTTACAGCAGTTATTATGCTCACCTTTCTGGGTGCTACCGCTCAAGTTGACAAACAAAAGGAGCTGGAAGAAAAGCGGCAATCTCTCCTTGAAGAAATAAAAAATATCAAATCTTTTCTTTTTAAGACCCAAGGCCAAAAGAAATCTGTGTTAACTGAAGTTCAAGACTTGGGACAACAAATTACAGCCCGTGAAAACCTCATCCGAGTTACAAACCAACAAGCCAATTTTCTAACTAGGGAAATTAATAATAACCTNACTAAGATTGATGATCTAAGGGAAGAGTTAAAAAANCTGAANGAAGATTATGGCGCTATGATTAGAAAATCATANAAGAGCAAATCGCAACAGAGTCGGGTTATGTTCTTACTGTCTTCTGAAGATTTTCTGCAAGCGTACAAGCGATTGCAATACATGAAACAATATGCAAAGCACCGTAAAATGCAAGGCGAGAAAATAAAAGACAAAACAAATTTGCTTCAAGTCTTAAACCAAGATTTAGTAGATCAAAAAAAGCAAAAGGAAAAATTGATCGATGAGAATAGAATTGCCAAAAGAGCTTTAGATAAAGAGAAAAAAGACCAAGAATCCCTGATGGCAACCCTAAGAAAAGATGAGGGGAAATTTTCATCTCAAATAAAGGAAAAGCAACGGGAAACAGCTGCGATTGATAGGCAAATAGATGCTCTTATTAAAGCGGCTATTGCAAAAGCAAATAAAGAATCGGGAGTGAAGCCTGAAAAAAGTACATCAAAAACAAATTCCGCAACATTTGCCCTAACACCAGAAGCGAAGGCATTAGCCGCCAATTTCACTAGTAATAAAGGAAAACTCCCATGGCCAGTAGATAAGGGGATTGTGATAGGAAAATATGGGACGCATCAGGACCCATTATTACCTAATGTGACGCGTTCGTTAAGTGGCGTAGAAATCGCCACTGGCGCCGATGGATATGCACAAGCTGTTTTTAACGGTGAAGTGATGGAGATACAAGAAATTAAGGGAACCAAAGCCATTTACATCCGTCATGGAAATTACATAACGGTGTATAGTAATTTGATTTCAATATTGGTAAAAAAGGGGGATAAAGTGACTACTAAACAAAAACTAGGTGCTATTTATCAAAATCCATTAACAGGTAAAAATGTTTTAAAGTTTTACTTATACCAAGATTCATCCAAAAAGAATCCCGCCGATTGGATCTATAGAATGTAAAAAGTAAAAGGCGCCTATGGGCGCCTTTTACTTTTTGATTCGTGGGACATTTATTTGATTATCAACTTCTTTGTCTCTTTACTGTTTGCGCCTTCTATCGTCACAAAATAAATCCCAGAAGCGAGAGAACTAACATCTAATGTGGCTTTGTTGTCCACAAATATAGTCTCGTCAAACTTTTGCAAGGTTTGGCCTAAACTATTATTCAATCGAAGCGAACGAGTATTCGTTAAAACATTGCTCATTTGGATCGTTATTTTGGTTTCGGCAGGATTAGGATACATAGTGATTGTTCCTAACTCCGAGTCTCGCACACCCAACACTCCAGCATTCAATGCGATGTTATCTATAAAAGTGCTGTTACCATATCCATTTACATTGATAAACCTAAACTGGGCAATTTCGCCCTCGTAGGCTGTCAAATCAATTTCTTCGGTACGCCAATCATCGGCAGAGGTAGGTGACCAAATGCTAGTCGTATAACCCGATAATGTAGAAAGATCGAGGTTCGTCTTGTTGTAGATTTCAGTATAGGTTTCCCCGCAATCTATAGAAACTTCTACCCGTAATCCATCAAAAAGGGTGGTAGAATACTGTGCTTTTGCAAGATCAAAATTAAGAACAACATTTTCTGCATTGGTCAGGTCAAAAATTTCAGTACGGATACCATCCTCTTCTCCTGCTGCGTTGTAGTTAAAATTATTTAGGTAGGCTACCGTAGTAGAAGTACCATCAGAACCAATAACTCCAGCTCTTTCTTCCCAAGTATCATCGGTATCCGCATTTTCTATTGCCCATCCAGCAGGAGGAAGACCATTCGTGTCAAAAGGTTCAATAAAATTCAACGCTGTGGCTTCCGTAACCGCATAAAAACTTTGGTCAATAGAGTCATTATTCGGGTTTTCATCTCCGCTTAGCGCGATCGCAACCGTTAGGTCTATGGTACCTGTGGTTGTAATATTAGCAGGAGTGGTAAATTCAAACACTACTTGTTGCCCAGAATTTAAGGTACCAGTAAAGGTTTCTTCAACTGCTGGTTCGTCATCTATTTGGTACGATACCGTTAAATTACTCTGTGGATCTATACCTGTATTTTGAAGTGTGGCAGCGATAATAACTTGTGTATTTCCAGAACAAACGCTGGCAAAATCGCCTTCGGTATTATTAATACTCGCTACAGAAACATCGTTTGCCAAGGCACAATTTAAAAGACCTCCATTGTGACGTACTGCAATGGTTCTCCTACTGCTCCATCCCAACGTATTATTTTTGGCCACCACGGCTACCCATTGCACGTCTTGTTCGCTCTCAATAGGCACGGTTATATTATTTGTTGTTGCGGTGCCAACGACCTCCATGTATTTCTCACCTAATAAATAAACGTCATATGCTTCGGCATCTGTGATTTCAGTCCAAGTAATTGTCGCATCTTCTGGACATACTTGAGAAAAGGTAACTCCTGTCACTCTTTCTGCAATAGAAAAGTTTCCGTCACTTTCATCAGAAAAAGTGTCATTGGTCACCCTTATTTTAGCTTCTCCTGTGATTTCTGAAGGAACATCCCACCCGTAATTAGTGGTCGCGGCTCCTACCGTAGCTATTTCTTGCCAAGTTGTGCCGTTATCTGTAGAATATTCTATGGTGGTACTTCCCGAGAGGTTGATGCCATCCCAATGGATGCTTTGCTCTTGACCGGGTGTAAAGCTTTCTCCATCATTAGGATACGTTACGCTCAGATTTTCTTCGATAATTTCATAAACCACATAATATTCTTGTGGTCCCATTGGCACATTAAAGCCAGAGATGTCGATGTCATAGCTACCAGCATCTGGGTTATTAATAAGCACTTGCTCTACATTGTTTAAGTGATCCTCGCCATTTGTCGCTGGAGCATTTAAGGTGGTTGGATTAGGTGTAGGGTCTAAAATCCAAGGTAGTAGTTCGTTATTAGAAGGATCTGTTACTACCATATCCAAATCGTTAACCAGTGATGGGTTGGCGCCAGACGCTGCTTCTACGTCACTCCAGTATACCATAAAGCGTACTTGTGCAGTTCCAGCAGGAACTGAGATTGTATGTGTATTTTCTCCACCTTGAGAAACGGCATCAGATAAATATCTTTCGTCTTCCAAAAGGATGCCGGCACGTAAGCCATTTACAATTCCCCAACCAAACCTATAGTCTGGGCCGATGTTGCCTGCATCGTTTGCTGTGTTGAGTAGCGTTGCTTTAATAAGTGCAGAGGGAGGAAAATCGCCACCGTTTGCTTCTCCATACAGTTCATATAATTGAGCAGAAATACCTGCAATACCAGGCGCTGCACCAGACGTACCTCCAAATGATTGATAGGTGTTATTTTCATCAGTAGAACCTTGATTGGCCCCATTGGCCGCAATATCCGGTTTAATCCTACCATCGTGTGCAGGACCACGGCTACTTGTGTTTACTAAATCTCCATCAAAAAATACATTGGCGGTTGCAATCACATTTTTTCCTTGCTTGTGCCCACCAGTGATATTACCCCATTGATTTCCTGCTCCATATCCGCAATTATTATTATTTGAATTTCCGGCAGAAAAAACATGTAATAGTGAGGGGATGTTATTAGTTTGTTGATCTACCGTTCTTGTGATAGAAGTGTACCCATCGTTACATCCGTTACTGTAAGAGGAGTTGGTGATCTGTACATCGCCATTGTTGATATAATTTTGTGTGGCACTGTCTAAAAAATTGGGAACATAGTTTACCACAAAAACATCTGAACCTGATGCCATTCCTTTTTGGTCTGGATCCAAGTTTCCTGCACCAGCCATAATTCCTCCTACACCATCACCATGCGTTTGCCCTGTTCCACTCGCAGAAGAATTATCAATCCTTCCTTGGTAGTCTATATGCGGTCCTACAATCCCGTCATCACGAACCATCACGCCAATGCCTTCACCTGTATAGTTTCGTCCCACAGAAGTTTCGGTGTCAAGACCGTTAGATCTGTGTAAGCTTCTACCACGGGTATCGTCTGGAATAGATGGCGCAACAATGAGCTCCACCCATTTAACATACGCCAAGTTAGATAGCTCCTCTAAGCAGTTATTTGGTATAATTAGGTCTATTAAATTGGCCCCTTTGTATTGTTGCTTTACTGAAATTTGCTTACTTCTTAAATCATTGATAACAAATTCAGTTGACACGGTTTTGTGAAACTCAAGCGTTACCAGCAGATTGTCTCCTTGTATGGCGTGTGGCTCGATATTTCCATTTTTTAGGTTTTCGGAAAGCTTAAAACGTCCCTCCACCGGAACGATGCCTCGTGCATTATTATCTTTGAATAGACTTGCAGAAACACCAGAAGGTGTAAATACTAAGTATGTTCTCTGCGGAATATAATCAATGAGTTCTACGTTATTGGCCTTTAATTGATCTTGAGCAGCTTGCGAAGGGGTTTCATAGAACTGTACCCAAGTATAACTTCCGCCAGGAACTTCTGAAGACTCTGGCAATTGGGCAAATTCAAATGAATTAATGTTTTCTGGGAAATCTAGAGTTTCATCCTGAAACTGTATGGTATAGTCAGTCTGCGAAAATGACACCGAGAAAATGAGTACGAATGTAAAAAAGCTGATCGCTTTTTTTACAAAGGAAGGCGAGAAAGTAGCTTTGTTCATCACTTATTTTGTATTTGAAAAGTTAAAAGAATGTCAAATATATTGAAACACTTCTAAAATATCGAAGAATTCATTTAATAATGACCAAAATTTAACTTCTTAAAAACCCAGTGATTAGGTAGGCTTTAGCGATTATTTAGCTGAAAAGTGCCTTTAATTCAGTGGCCTCTTGTGGCTTCATTTTACCTGCTAAAACCAGACTCAATTGTTTTCTGCGCAAGGCGGCATCAAAGCGTTCTTTTTCAATTTTAGTTTCAGGGACTAATTCAGGCACTGGGACTGGACTTCCCATTTCGTCTACTGCTACAAACGTATAAATAGCTTCATTAGCTTTGCTTCTCAGCCCGCTTTCACGATCTTCTATCCAAACATCCATGAAAACTTCCATAGAGCTTTTAAAAGCCCTTGAAACATGTGCCTCTACCGTTACAACACTACCTAGTGGGATCATTTTATTAAAAGCAACGTGATTTACAGAAGCGGTTACCACAATACGTCTACTATGTCGTCTGGCCGAAATACTTGCGGCACGGTCCATACGTGCTAAAAGTTCGCCACCAAACATATTGCCAATTGGGTTGGTTTCGCTTGGGAGCACGAGATCTGTAATTACAGTTCGGGTTTCTTTGGGTGTTCTGGTGATCATGAATTTTTTTTTTGCAAAGGTACACACATACGTATTTACCATCACATTTGCAGGATGAATTTTATGAAAATAAACTGAAGTAAAATGGAATGTTTAGTCAAGCTCCTGAACCAAAAGCCAAGCATCCTTATTCTCACTATTTTTAATGGATCGAAGCGAAGCAAGTGCCTCTAGACGGTCTTGATAGCTACTGTAAACTACCTGATGTAGGCCATAGCGGTTTTCGCCAATGTAACGAGCAGAAAAACCTTTTTCTTTGAGCTGCTTAATTTTTTTCTGAGCATTTTCTTCGATCCTAAAAGCACCTGCAACAACATGATATTTTCCCGCCTGTTTAGGCAGTGTTAAGCTTACGGCAGGGAGTGGGTTTTCAATCACAAAAGTAGCTTCCTGAATTTGCTTTTCAACCAAGGTGTTCGCTTTTTGGCGTTCTACAAAATTGTGTTGTTCCACATTATTTTCGTAGAGTTTCAAACCACCAAATCCAGCCACTGAAATAGCAACGAGAGCAATGGCAGCATATTTAAGGTAAGGGCGCTGTTCCCTGGGTTGAGGAGTGAATAGAATAGGTTCTTTTTCGGTTACTTCCTGTTTTGAAACCTCACGCGCTATTTCTTTTGAAACAAAAGAATGCAAACCAAATGAAGCCGTACTAAAATTCCCTTTTTCTGAAGGAATAAACTGTACAGACTGCTCTTTGTTGAGATAAAACTTACCAATTTTATCTAAAACAACTGTTTCTCCTTCACTAAGTTGTAAAGAAAGCGTTCCTGTAAAATGACGAAGTTTAGACAAAGCGTTTTCATACGTAGCACCATCTACCGAAGCGATGTAATTTGCCAGCAAACCATCGTTGGTTTGTAACTGTCTATTAAAAGAAATGGTTTTTCCGGGAGGATATAACGTGTGTGATCCTTCTTCAATTCTAGCCGATTGATATTGTGTTAAAAAGGCACCAAAGCCTGGTACGATTACACACTCATAACGGTATAAGAGATCTTGTATGTAGGTTGCCAACTGCATGTAACAAACTTACTATTTTTTAAGCTGTTTTTAATTTTAATCGTATGAATTTATTAACAACATAAATTATGCGTACTTTTAAGAACTCCCCGTAATCTTTTTAATATGCTATCTCAAAACCAATTGCGATATATGTTGGCGTTGCAGCGCGTACCTAATCTTGGGGATACTTCAGCTAAAAAATTACTGCAACATGTAGGTTCTGCTGAAGAAATTTTTAAGGAAAAGAAGAGCAACCTCCTAAAAATAGACGGGATAGGTGCTTTTAAACTGAAAGACCTTTCGCTCGCTCAAAATATGGATGCCGTAGAAGCAGAACTTCGGTTTATTGAAGAAAATAATATTCAGTATAGCTACTTTAAGGATAAAAACTACCCCGACGGATTAAAACATTGTCTGGACGGTCCCATATTGTTTTTTCATCACGGCAATGTTGATCTTCAGAATAAAAAAATTTTGAGTATCGTAGGCACACGAAAAGTAACAAGCTATGGTGCTGCGTTTTGTGAAAAATTGATCGAGAAGCTTGCACCCTTAAATCCAGTAATCGTTTCTGGTTTTGCCTATGGTGTGGATATCACGGCGCACAAAGCGGCCATGCAGCACAACTTACAAACAATTGGTTGTCTTGCCCATGGTTTTGATCAGGTTTATCCTAAAGTACATAAAAAGTATATGGCGAGCGTGGCCGAAAATGGAGGGTTTATATCCGAATTTTGGAGCAGCGACACGTTTGATCGCAATAACTTTTTAAAACGTAATAGAATTATTGCCGGAATAAGCCAGGCAACGGTCGTTATTGAATCTGCCGAAAAGGGAGGGAGTTTGGTCACCGCAGATATTGCCAATTCGTACAATCGCGAAGTTTTTGCAGTGCCGGGTCGCGCTACCGATTCACAAAGCCAAGGCTGCAACAATTTAATAAAAACACAGCAGGCACATCTGTTGAGCGATGCAACCGACCTAATTTATATGTTGGGCTGGGAACTTGAGGAACAAAAGAAACCACAACAAACACAGCTCTTTGTGGAATTGACCGAAGAAGAAAAAAAAATCTGGCGATTTCTCAAAGAAAAAGATAAGGAGTTGCTAGATATCATTGCGTTAGAGTGCCAACTACCTACCTTTAAAGTAGCCACCTTACTCTTAAATATGGAATTGAAAGGCGTGGTACGGCCGTTGCCAGGCAAGTTGTTTCAATTGATTTAGTCTTTTTAAAAGATAATTTTATTAAATTTAAAAAACCAGTATTACAACAATCAAGATGAAAAAACTGCTACTAATTTTAGTTATAGGGTTAAGTGTAATGGAGAGCACTGCCCAGTTCAGCCCACAAAAAATAATTACAGATCAAGCCATGGGTGCTAGGGCGGTTTTTGCAGCAGATATTGATAATGATGGTTTTATGGATGTGGTGAGTGTTTCAGCATTTGATAATACGGTTGCTTGGTACAAAAACAATGGTAAGGGTAATTTTAGAAATAAAATTATAATCAGTGATGAATTAGCCAATCCAAGAGCGGTCTTTGCTGCAGATTTAAATGGTGATAGTACCATGGATGTGATGTCAACATCGTTATCAGATGATATTGTCGTGTGGTATGAAAATTTAGATTCAAAGGGTAATTATTCTGACGCTATTATAGTTTCTGATAATATTACAAGTCCAAGAGCTATTATTGCTTCAGATTTAGATTTGGATGGGGATAATGATATTATTGTTGCAGCATCAGTCGTTAACAGGCTCGTATGGTATGAAAATATGGATGGACAAGGCTTGTTCAGTACCGAAAAGGAGATTGCTACCATGGGTGTAAATGGAGGTGCTATTATAGCTTCTGATATCGACTCTGATGGAGATTTGGATATAGTATCTACATCTTCAGGCAGTATCGTTTTAGCTTGGTTTGAAAACATGGATGGGCAGGGTAATTTTGGCAACTTAAATAATATTTTAAGTACAGGAACCACAAAAATGTGGGTTCATAGCATTGATATCGACTCTGATGGGGATAATGACTTAATAACGGCATCACCCGCAGATGATCGGGTTTCTTGGTACGAAAATTTAGATGGACTAGGTAATTACGGCCCAGAACAGATAATTAGTACCGAAGCAGATTTTGCCTTAACTGTCTTTGCAGTAGATTTAGATAATGACGGGGATGTGGATGTGCTATCCTCCTCGGGTATCGATAATAAAATAGCTTGGTATGAAAATCTAGATGGTCAAGGCACTTTTGGGACACAAAATATAATTACCACAGACGCTGTGGGCACTAACTTTGTGCATGCTGCAGATCTTGACAATGATGGCGATATCGATGTATTGTCCGCCTCACAAACAGACCATAAAGTAGCGTGGTATGAGAACTTTACTATTTTAGGGTCTCAAGAACATAGTACTATAGAGGTAAGCCTGTATCCAAACCCAGTGAAAGGGCAACTTTTTATAGGCAGTAGCGACCATCAATTTACCAGTGCGGTTATCCATAGTGCCCTTGGTAAAAACATGGGGGATTTCCCAATGATAGATAACGCCATTTCTTTAAGGCAACTATCATCTGGGGTTTATTTTATAACCTTAGAGACAGAGGAAGGTGAAAGTGTGACCAAGAAATTTGTTAAAGAGTAAGCATAACAGCAGATTAATACCCCAATATGGTTCGTACTCTCCCTAAAACATTATTAGCCACTTCTG
>JGI24518J20066_1000163_pt1 | contig 16471 bp, 16 predicted proteins | sample LinPmetageLP42_FD_20066 | JGI IMG/M metagenome (IMG submission 20066) | reverse complement strand
AAGAAGTAATGATTTCTCTAAAGAATTGATTTCTTCGGCGCTCAAAGACTTTTCAGAAACATACTTGAGATGAAAATTTTCTATACCGCGCTGTTCGATAATAAATTCTTTTACAACGCTGTTTGTGCTCAAGGCCGTTTTTACCACATAATAAAAAGTATGGCCAGGCACCGTGGTTCCGTTGGGAAGATGCGCATTGTCGTTGGCGCGACCTACGAGTGTTTGTAAGACCGGTTTTTTAAACGTACTCGTTGGTTCTAAGATGCCAATATCCCCTACGTCATATCGTACAAACGGATGCGCCTTGTTAAATAAGGAAGTAATGATAATTCGTCCAGGGCTACCATGCGGGACGATGGCATCATTCTCATCTACGATTTCAACAAAAATGGTTTCATTATTTACTTGCAGCTGGTTATTCTTATTAGTAAAAGCGATGAGGTCAAGTTCACTCGCGCCATATTCATTAACAACAGGCACACCAATCCATTTTTCCAGTAGTTTTTTGTCATCGTTAAAAAGCATTTCGCTGGTTACGACGCAGGTGGTCAAAGTGGGACAAACCGAAGTAAGTACCATATTTTTCTCCTTTAAAAATTTCGCAAATAGCACAATCGAGCTCGTGTGCCCATTGATGTAATCAAATGTTTTTCTTCGGAAGGTATCTAGAAAAGACTCTAATTTTTCTTTAGAAAGATCAAAAATGGGAAATCTAAACCGATTGGCCAGGCGGTCTTTAAGGCGTTCTTTCTGGTAGTTTTTAAAATCAAGAGGAATCCCGTAAAATCTCGCTTGGTAGGAGTTGTTGAAATCAAGATCATACCACGCAAATCGATCCATGATCTCTGCCCAGGTCATGGCGTGACAAAAATGATCCTTAGCATAGACTAAAGGTTTTCCACTGGAGCCCGAAGTGCGTCCTGTATAGGTGTTTTTAGCATTAAAACCATGCGAAAAGCGATCGATCAAGGGAACTTGCAACTCCTTTTTGGTCAAAATGGGGATCTCGTTCCACGAACTTATTTTCTTATTTCCTATAAAGTTTTTATAGAAGGTATTTTCTCTTAGATGATAATCAAACACATGCTGCCGAAGGTCTTTGACGTAGATTTCGTATGCTGCTTCGGGAACCGCTTTAATTTCCTGCAATCTTTTTTTCGCTTCCTTGATGGGAAACCCTTTAAACTGTAATGTGAGCTCAAATAAATTCAAAAAGAAAAGTTTTGTATTCAAATTTACGAATAGTTAACAGCACTTGATACAAAGTCTCCAAGTTTGTAATTGTTCCGTGCAAAAAATCATATTTTTACGGTTCTTAAAAGAACGAATATATGAACATTTTAATTCTAGGATCTGGCGGCCGTGAACATACCTTTGCTTATAAAATGGCGCAAAGCGAAGCCTGCGATACCTTATTTGTGGCTCCAGGAAATGCGGGTACCGAAGCGATTGCAACCAATGTTGCGCTTTCGGTTACAGATTTTAAGGCGATTGAAGCCTGTGTGCTTAAAAACAATATCGAGATGGTGGTTGTAGGCCCAGAAGATCCTTTAGTGTTGGGTATCTCAGATTATTTTTCTGAAACGGAAACGTTAAAAGATGTAATGCTCATCGGTCCTTCTAAAAGAGGCGCTTTGTTAGAAGGCAGTAAGGAACGTGCTAAAGAGTTTATGGCGCAGCACAACATACCTACGGCAGCCTACGCAAGCTTTACGAAAGAATCGCTAGGGGCAGGAAAAACGTTTTTAGAAACACTACAACCTCCATATGTATTAAAGGCAGACGGGTTGGCAGCAGGAAAAGGTGTTCTCATCTTAAATGAGCTTGCAGAAGCTAAAAAAGAGCTTGAAAATATGCTCGGCGGAAAATTTGGGCAAGCCAGTGAAACTGTGGTCATCGAAGAATTTTTAGATGGAATAGAGCTCAGTGTATTTGTGTTGACCGATGGCAAAAGTTATAAAATATTACCAACGGCAAAAGACTACAAACGTATCGGCGAAGGTGATCAGGGTCTTAACACCGGTGGTATGGGCGCTATATCGCCAGTACCTTTTGTAGATGATACACTGATGGAGAAAATCGAAGAGCGTATTGTAAAACCTACAGTTGCAGGCCTCAAAGAAGAAAAGATAGATTATAAAGGCTTTGTGTTTATTGGTCTTATTAAGGTAGGAGACGAGCCTTATGTAATAGAATACAATGTGCGTATGGGTGATCCCGAAACCGAAGTAGTACTTCCTCGTATTAAAACCGATTTAGTAAAACTTCTTGAGGCTACCTATCGTCAAGAGTTGGATTCTGTGCACCTAGAGATTGATGATCGGGCAGCAACTACTGTTATGTTGGTTTCTGGCGGCTACCCCGAAGCGTATGACAAAGGCGAAGAAATTACAGGAATAGAAAATGTAAAAGAGAGCATCCTATTTCATGCCGGGACCACCTATAAAAATGGAACACTGGTAACTAATGGCGGCCGTGTCATAGCCGTTACATCCTTGGATAAAGAGTACAAAATGGCACTAAAAAAATCCTACCAAAACATAGAAAAACTATCTTTTAATAGGATGAACTATCGTACCGATATAGGTTTTGACCTATAGTGTAATGTTTTAATTGACGTCGCCTTCAGCAAGGTACTGGTGGGACGTTGAGGTTCTATCCTCGTCGTTAGCGTCATTATATTTTTTTAACTCTAGCATCCAATAGACAAATGCGACAAATCCGATGGCCGTAAATAGCCACGACATAATATTGGCGCCAAACCAACTGTCAAGCTCCATCTCACGCAATGCATCAAACGGTGCAAAAAGAACATCTTCTGTAATTGATTGTATTCCCTCAAAAACTTCTCTAAGTGTCATATCTTTATATTTATAATGCAAAAGTATAAATAACCTCCTATGCTTACAAGCTTTTTTAGTAAATCCAACCCAATAAATTTTTTATTGCTCTCCATTGTGGTTGTTCTGGTATATATATTGGGGGTTTGGATACCTTCAGACATACCTATTTCTCTTGCGTCTGTAGTATCTAACCTTTTTTTTATGGTGCTTTCCGTATTTGGATTATTTTTACTTGATTTTATTGTAAAAAAGAATGATCTAACACGGCAAAACACCTACGCGGTTTTATGCTTTGTCTGTTTTCTGGCCTTTTTCCCTAATTGCTTTGGAAATCATTCAATTTTAATAGCAAACACGCTATTATTATTTGCATTACGGCGGATTTTCAGTCTCTATTCAGAAAAAAATACTGAAAAGAAGATCTTAGATGCGACTATTTATATTTCGATTGCTTCGTTTTTTTACTTTTTCAGCCTGTTGATTTTCATTGTTTTAGCATTAGCGATTCTAAGAAAAAAGCATACTACATTTAAGCACCTACTAATTCCTATCGCAGGATTTTTTGCCATATTCTCGCTCGTGACTTCGTATTATTTTTTGACTGAAGGTTCCTTTAATTGGTTTTTTTTATGGAAACCACAAATTGGTTTTGAGTTCACTGCTTACAATATGCTGTCTGTTGTCGTTGCGTTGGCTATCCTGGCGACATTTATGGTTTGGACCGTTTCACATCGGCTTATTAAATTAGGCACTATTTCAAAAAAGGACCGTCCTAACTATCTATTAATTGTTATCCTTTTAGGAGTTACTGTGCTCATGGCACTGGCAAGTCCACAAAAGACGGGAGCAGAATTACTCTTTATCTTTGCGCCATTAGCTATTATGGTGGCTAACTTTGTAGAGCAGACAAAAGAATTTTGGTTTAAAGAATTGTTGCTCTGGCTGCTCGTTTTAGCACCGCTATTTCTTTTTCTCCTTTAGTTTTTCTAAAGAACTCCCCTTTACGGCATCAATACTACTAACACAAAAATCAATATCTTTGTATCACTTTTGATTATTCAACCAATCAATTTTTTTACTAAAAATAAAACAGTCTTTATGTTTACTGAAACTGCCAACAGAATTTTTAAAGAAGTCATAAACACCTACCACGTTATTAATACAGTGGATCAGGATTTTAAAAACGCATATAGCCGAAAGGACCATTTACTGGAGCACCTACTTTATCGCAAATGTTGGATAGATACCGTACAATGGCATTATGAAGATATCATAAGGGATCCTAACATCGACCCTGTAGCAGCGCTTACCTTAAAGCGTAAAATAGATGCTTCTAATCAGGATCGTACAGATATGGTGGAGTATATTGATAGTTATTTTTTAGATAAATATGCAGATGCTACCCCAAATGAGGATGCTACCATTAATACCGAAAGTCCTGCATGGGGCGTGGACCGGCTCTCTATTTTAGCGTTAAAAGTATACCATATGCATGAAGAGGCTACCCGAGAGGGTGCTAGTGATGCACACAGAGCAGCATGTCAAAAAAAATTAGATATTTTGTTAGAACAACGAACCGACTTGAGCACCGCCATCGATCAATTATTAAGTGATATCGAAAATGGCCGAAAGTACATGAAAGTCTACAAACAGATGAAAATGTATAATGATGACGAATTAAATCCAGTGCTTCGCGGGAAAAATTAGAAATGTTTTTATAGTTTATAAAACGGTTCTTACCGCATGCAAACATCCTCTCATATACTTATTATTAGGCTCTCGGCACTTGGAGACGTGGCAATGGCAGTTCCTGTCGTGAGAGTTTTAAGAAAGACGTATCCTGAACTCAAGATAACACTGCTTTCTCGCGCTTTCTTTAAGCCGCTTTTTAACGATATCCAGAATATTTCTTTTCTAGAGGCGAATGTTAATGATGAACATAAGAATCTTGGCTTGCTTAAATTGGCAGATCAAGCAAAGGAGCTGGGTATCGACGCAGTGGCAGATCTACATGATGTGATCCGATCAAAAAGTATTCGTAATTATTTATTGCTGAAAGGACTCCTTACCGCCAAAATTGATAAAGGCCGAAAAGAAAAAAAGGAACTAACGGCAAACACCAAGTCAAAAACGCTGGTGCGGTTGAGAACGACACAACAGCGGTATGCCGATGTATTTGCGAAATTAGGATTCCCTATAGATTTAAAAGATCATATTTTTCCGGCACCGCAGCAATTATCACCCCAATTGCATGAAATTATAGGAAAGCATACTAAAAAACTCATTGGCATCGCACCGTTTGCAGCACATAAAGGAAAAATGTACGCGATGGAATATATGGATGAAGTTATAGCAGACTTGAATTCCCGAACAAAATATCAGGTTTTTCTATTTGGTGGCGGTGCTTCCGAAATTGAACAACTTCAAATACTGGAAGAAAAATACCTAAACGTAACAAACATCGCAGGCAAAATTTCGTTTGAAGAGGAGTTAAAGTTGATTTCAAACTTAGATGCTATGGTGGCGATGGACAGCGGTAATGGTCATCTTTCGGCCATGTACGGGATACCAACCATCACACTTTGGGGTGTTACGCATCCCTATTTGGGGTTTACGCCGTTTGAGCAACCCAACAAAAATCAAATTGTATCAAACCGGGATAAATATCCGCTGATCCCCACTTCAGTTTACGGTAATAAATATCCGGAAGCTTATGAAAATGCAATGGAAAGTATTCCGCCAGAACTGGTAGTAAAAAAAATACTAGAAGTACTGTAAATAGCGGTTCTTACCTTTTAGGAACGCTCGTTCTAGGGATATTTCACGATACAAAACCGTCAAAAATCACTTCAGAAACGAGTATTTTCTTCTTGAAAAATAACTTGCCAATACGCTAACTGGAATTTTCGTTCTAAAACTTTTTTAATTTAGGAATGACTGTTCTTATAAAATTAAAATGCTATAAAATAAGTATTTAAGTTCTTTTCTTCAAATGGTATAATCTGGATATCATCAATTGTAAATAGCCGAAAGAGTGGTAACTTTTTTTTTATTAGTTTTGGAACGAATGTTCCTGTTATATGGCGAGAAAAAAAGAATTTGATGAAGACCAAGTACTCGATAAAGCGGTGGCTTTATTTTGGGAGAAGGGCTACGGAGCAACATCAGCCAATGATTTGGTGGAATGTTTAGGCCTTAGCCGGTCTAGTTTGTATGATACCTTTGGTGATAAGAGAAGTTTGTTTTTAAAAGCACTTCAGCAGTACCGAAAAAAAGTGATTGGGGAAATGATTTCATACATGAATAACGCCACTAATATTCGGGACACATTAGAGGCACTATTTGAAATTATCATCGAACAAGATATCGAAGCCGAAAACCCTAAAGGTTGTCTTATGGTAAATACGGCGATTGAATTTGCTGCGTACGACCGGGAAATAGAGGCCATCGTCAATTTAAATCAAAGAGATGTAGAACAGTCGTTAGAACTTGCACTGGAGCGCGCCAAGCATAACGGACAGTTACGAGCGTCTTACAATCCAAACACACTGGCTAAATTTTTTTATAATAGTATACGGGGCATCAGGGTTGCCGTTAAATCAAAACAAGACAGAAGTGCTCTGGACGAAATTGTTAAAGTGAGCCTTTCGGTGCTGGATTATTAAACATCATCGTAATCTACCACTAAGGTTGGTGTCGTAGGATGTGCTTGGCATGTAAGGATTAGGCCTTCTGCGATTTCGCCATCAGTAAGAATCTGGTTTTTTCTCATTTCGGCTTTTCCTTCTTTTATACGTGCGATGCAGGTGCTACATATTCCTCCTTGACAAGAATAAGGAGCATCAAGTCCATGATCTAAGACAGCCTCTAGCACTGAAGTCGTTTGTGGCATCACAAAACTATCGGTTTCATCATCGACGGTCACGGTAATTTTTGTAGTACCATCGTGCGATTCTACAAGCAATCCTTCTTCTGCAGTAGTAAACAATTCAAATTTTATTTGCTTTTCATTGACGCCATTTTCTTTTAAAGTTGAAGAAACCATATCAATCATCGGCTCCGGGCCACAGAGATAATAGGATTCGAAACTAGTGTCTTTAAACTTATTTTTCAGTAGAAAATTAACGGTAGATTTTTCGATACGACCAAACAGTGCATCTTCTTCCTGGGTGCGACTGTAGATAAATTCGATAAAAAGTCGGTCAGTATAAGTACGTTGCAGTTCCAATAATTCTTTATGAAACATGGTTTCAGTAAGCGATTGGTTTCCGTAGACCAATAGAAATCGGCCCGTTGATTCTTGTTCCATCGCGGCTTTAACAATGGATAAAATGGGAGTAATTCCACTTCCCGCTGCAAAGGCGGCGTAGTTTTTATTGGGTTCTAGAGTTATTGTAAAATGTCCTTGCGGCGGCATGACTTCTAGCTCATCACCTACTTTCAGCCCTGTATTGGCAAAAATGGAAAAAGATCCGTTATTCACTTTTTTAACCGAAACTTTAAGGGTTTTACTATTGGGACTGCTACAAATGGAGTAGGCTCTTCGTACTTCTTTCCCGTCGAGCAGATGCTTTATGGTAAGATATTGCCCTGCTTTAAATTGGAAAGTATCGGCCAATGCTTCCGGAACTATAAAGCGTATGGATACTGCATTTGGGGTCTCTTGGTTTATTTCTGAAATGGATAGCGTATGGAAGTCGCTCATAGTCGTAAAAAATTTTAGCAAAAATACAATCTAAAGTGGAGTTTCAATGAGATCACGCCCTTATATTCAGCCATTTTTTGGACAATTTAGCCAGTAGATATTAAAAAGAAATGTATTTTTACCGCTCTATTGTTTTAATACATACTAAAACCGAAGCTTTTAAGTTACAATACTATATAAATAGATACTATTTTGAAAGGCATACATAAAGTTACCATTTTACTTCTTGCAGTCCTAGTTTTGGCTGCCTGTTCTCGTAAGAAAAACACATTTTTATCTCGCAACTACCATGCAGTTACCGGGGAGTACAATACGCTCTACAACGGTAACAATGCTTTTGTTGATGGTAAAGAGCAACTTGCATTTACCTACCGAGATAATTTTTGGGAAATATTGCCCGTCGAACGCATTAATCTTGACGAAAGTCAAGCGCCTCTTCCTGGTGACGAGGGAAATGAAAATTTCACCAGAGCAGAAGAAAAAGCCGCAAAATCTATCCAGAAGCACTCCATGTATATAGATGGCAAGGAGTACAATCCGCAGACTGATGAAGCCTATATGTTGCTTGGAAAAGCGCGTTATTTTGACCAGCGTTTTGTGCCGGCTTTAGATGCTTTCAATTTTATCTTGAACAGATATCCTACCAGTAATAACATTAACAATGCTAAAATCTGGAAGGCAAAAACAAATATTCGGCTCAACAATGAAGACCTGGCCTTAGAAAACCTTCAGACTATTTTAGATCAGGAAAAAGAGGATATAAAAGATGAAGATCTTGCAGGAGTAACGGCGATTATGGCCCAGGCGCATATTAAAATGGATTCGTTTCAGCAGGCAATCCCTTTTATTAAGTTGGCGAGTGAGTACGAAAAGGATAGCGAACTCAGAGGACGCTATTCTTACATCAAAGGACAATTATATGATAAAGTAGGCGAAAAGGACAGTGCAAACTTGGCGTACGATGAGGTAATTGAGCTTAATAGAAAATCTCCACGAGTTTACATGATCAATGCTTACATAGCCAAAGCAAGAAATTTTGACTACGACAATGAAGATCGCACCGCATTTTTAGAATTACTTCAGGAACTAGAAGAGGATCGCGAAAATCGTCCTTTTTTAGACAAGATCTATAATCAAATAGGGGAATATTACCGAAACAGTGATAGCATCGATACGGCGATAGGATATTATAACAAATCCATCAAAGCATTTAATAACGATGGGTATTTGCAGGCCAGAAATTACACCACCCTNGCCGAAATTAAATTTGACCGCGCACTCTATAAGGATGCTGGAGCTTATTACGACAGCACGCTTACAATTTTAGATCCTATTTCTAGAGAGTACCGCCGTGTGACAAAAAAACGCGAGAATCTTGATGATGTGATCAAGTATGAAACTATCGCTGTGAATAATGATAGTATTCTACGTATTACTAGTATGAACGAAGGAGAGCGTTTGGCATATTTTACTGAATATACCAACGGACTAAAAGAGCAGGCCATAAAAGATTCGATCGCTAGTGTAAATAATGCCATCCAGATTGCGAACAATGAATTTTTTGACAACAACAAAGGAGGAATCGACACAAAGAGCGGTTCGTTCTATTTTTATAATGTAACGACCCTTGCCTATGGTAAGCAGGAATTTAAAAACCAATGGGGAGATAGAAGGTTAGAAGACAACTGGAGACGCTCAAGCAAACAGGAAACCAGTATTGAAGACGAAGACGCTGTTGTTGCTGAAGATATCACCGTAAGCGATCGGTTTAACCCAGAGTCGTATCTAGAATTAGTGCCTACAGATCAAGTCGTAATAGACAGTTTATCACAGGAGCGCAATTTTGCGTATTACCAATTAGGTACGATTTATAAAGAGAAATTTAAGGAGTATGATCTTGCGGTGAACAGATTCGAAAAACTGCTCACGTTTAATCCAGAAGAACGGCTTATATTACCTACAAAATATAATCTTTTTAAGATTTATGAGTTACAGGAAAACCAAGGTCTGGCTACAAGATACAAAGAGGATATCATTCAAAATCATGCAGATTCCAGATATGCTGAAATTTTATTGAACCCAGACAAACTATTAGCTACCGACGAATCCAGTCCGGAATTTAAATACAAGGCACTATATCGCGAATTTGAAGCTTCAAACTATCAGGAAGTGATCGATAAAAGTGAAGACTATATAGTAGCGTATACCGGGGAGAAAATTGTGTCAAAATTCGAAATGCTGAAGGCGACAGCTATTGGTAGGCAGCAAGGGTATGAGGCATATAAAAAAGCGTTAAATAATGTTGCACTAGACTATCCTAATTCTGAAGAGGGAAAACAAGCGCAGAATATTTTTGATACCGTATTGCCTAGATTGGCTTCAAAAGAATTTGCTACGGACGAAGCAGGAACCAACTGGAAAATTTTGTATACTTTTAATGGTGATGAAAAAGAAGCGGCCATCGAGCTAAAAACAAAAATTGACAAAGCCATTAAAACGTTTGGTTATAGAGACTATAAAACATCATTAGATTACTACACACCAGGGGTGACTTTTGTTGTAATCCACGGTTTTAATACCAAGTTGGGAGCGCGTAGTTTTTCATTAAATCTGAAAGAAAACAAAAGCAAAGAATATAAGGAGTTCAAAGTAGTAAGACCTTTTACTGAAATAGCTTCAGAAAATTATACGATCATTCAGCTACATAAAAACTTTGAAGCCTATAAGAATAGAGACACAGAATAAACCTAATATGAATCCCCTAAAACCAGCTCATTATGTTTTCAGACAAAAAAACGACAGAAGAACCCACCAAAGGTCAAAACCGGATCAATGAGGGCACAACTATTAAAGGAGATATAAATTCTAATGGCTTTTTTAGAATTGACGGTACCATCGAAGGCAATGTAACTACCCCTTCAAAAGTTGTGATAGGAAAATCTGGAAGTATTAACGGTACGCTTACTTGCGAAAATGCCGATGTAGAAGGCTCTTTTGATGGAAAACTAAATGTCTCTAACACCTTAACGTTGAGAGCAACAGCAAAAATTGAAGGTGAAGTAGAAGTAGGAAAGCTTGCCGTAGAACCTGGCGCTACTTTTAATGCAACCTGCATAATGAAAGGTTCAGAAAAAAGAACTACAACTCCGTCAAAGGAAGAATCAAAAGCCCATCCTTTTGATCGCTCACAACGGATTAAAAAAGCTACCGAGAGCTTAAAATAGACTGTCATGCCAAAGAAGCCCAGTAACAATATAAAGCGATGGGCAGTGCTCAGTGCCATTGCTATAGAGATGGGCGTTATAATCTATCTAGGAGTGCAGTTAGGCAAATGGCTCGATGCAACCTATACCGATGGAAAGCTCTTTACCATTTTATGCACATTGGCAGGTGTGGGAATAGCGCTCTTTCTTGTGGTTAAACAAACCAACAGGCTTAATTCTTGATCCTGAAATGAAGTCCAAGTATTTTTCTTTTTTAATCGCCGTGTTCGTTCTGCTTGCTGTCGTATTCGGTATTCATATAGTGGTTTTGGGCTGGATAGATTTACCGATTTTTAATGATCGGATTATACTGTCTTACATCTTAAACTATGTGTTAGCTGGATTACTTTTCGTCATCGTTCAAAGGAGCGTTACAAAAAAATCTACGATGACTGCTTTTATCTTTATGGCAGGAAGTGCCTTTAAATTTTTAATTTTCTTTAGTGTTTTTTACCCTGTTTATCAGGAAGATACCATAATGCAAACGACCGAATTTACTGCGTTTTTTGTGCCGTACGCGGTATGTCTTATTGCAGAGGTTAGTTATCTTTCAAAACAGCTTAATAATCAGACCTATTCCGAAGAAACTTCCGAAGAAAAAAAAGAGATAAAATAGTTTTTTCTTTATGTAAAAGAACAGTATTTTTGCACCGATTTTAAGGACACCTTTAATTTGTCTAGAAATGCAAAGAAAAACATTGGTTAGATTATTTTCAATTCTATTTTTAGCGATGTCGGTTTCGACATTCGCTCAAGAACCTGTAGAAGATGGCACAATAAAAGGTGACACTAAAGCAGAAAGAAAGCAAGAAGTAAAAGAGTATATTCAGCATCACCTTTTAGATTCGCATGATTTCGGCTTATACTCATATACCGATAATGAAACGGGTGAGGTACATCATGTAGGTTTTCCACTTCCTGTTATTCTATGGGATGACGGATTAAAAGTATTTTCTTCCTCAAAATTTCATCATGGTGAAACTGTTGCTGAAGTTGACGGCAATTACTACGCTATAGAGCACGCAAAAATTTATAAGACAGATGCGGCAGGAACCATAAGTCTTGACGAGGAAGGTCATGCCACTAATGCAAAGCCTTTAGATCTTTCGATTACTAAAGGTGTTTTTATGATGCTGCTCACATCTATATTAATGATTTTGTTATTTAGAGGATTAGCCACAAGCTATGCTAAAAACGGTGGTATTGCAAAAGGAGCAGGTCGTTTCTTTGAACCTATTGTATTGTATATTAGAGATGATATTGCGATCGCCAACATTGGTGAGAAAAAATATAAAAAGTACATGCCTTTCTTATTGACCATCTTCTTTTTTATATGGTTTCTGAATATGTTTGGTTTAACGCCACTAGGAGTGAATGTAACAGGTAACATAGCAATAACAACAGCCTTAGCGCTTATTGTTTTCTTGATCACCACCTTTACAGGTACAAAAGATTATTATTTACACATTGTGGATCCATTGGGAGATGGGATGCCATGGTACGGTAAGATTTTTATTTATATCATATTAGTTCCTATCGAAATTTTAGGGATGTTCATTAAGCCTTTTGCGCTTCTAATACGTTTGTACGCCAACATGACGGCAGGACACGTAGTATTGGGTAGTTTATTAGGACTGATTTATATTTTCCAGAATTGGATTGGAGGAACGCTTTCATTCGGATTGGCATTTGCCATTTCTTTGATTGAAATTTTAGTAGCGTTATTACAGGCCTATATTTTTACGATGTTGGCAGCGCTCTATTTTGGTTTTGCGAGTGAAACACACGAGCACGCCGAAGAACATGAAGGAGAAGTATCGCATTTGTAACCTGCAAGGTGTTGTCGACGCAGGAAGACCTCCATGGAGCGGAAGCGATCCTTGTAGGTTTATGACAAAGTTTAATGGAGTTCACAATCAAAGGTTGCTGAACTTGTCGAAGTAGAACGTTTAATTTTTAATATATATATTTTATGACAATTCCAATGGTATTACAAGCAGCAGGTACAGAGATACCTTCTATTATCGGTGCAGGATTAGCAGTAATCGGTGCTGGTATCGGTATCGGGATGATTGGTGGGAAAGCTATGGAAGCGATCGCACGTCAGCCTGAGGCTTACGGAAAGATTCAAACAGCAATGCTTATTGCAGCGGCGCTTATTGAAGGTATTGGTTTCGCAGCGATTTTCGCAGGGTAATCAAAAGAGATAGCATATTGCTGCAACGGTTGGTTGCAGCGATATGTTTCTATTAAAATTAAGCAAAGTATAACCAAAATAGATATCCGTCGCGGCGGACATTAAAGATGGAAAAATTAATAAACGAATTTTCAATAGGGCTTTTCTTCTGGCAAGCAGTTGTATTTATATTATTGTTGCTATTGCTTCGTAAATTTGCGTGGAAGCCAATTTTAAACGCCGTTAACGAGCGTGAACAAGGTATTAAAGATGCTTTGGAATCTGCAGAAAGAGCGAAGCTAGAAATGGCGAATCTTCAAGCAGACAATGAGAAATTGCTGCAAGAAGCACGTGCAGAACGTGAAGCGATGATGAAAGAGGCGAGAGAGATCAAAGTTAAAATGATTTCAGATGCTAAAGAAGAAGCGCAGGCTGAAGCAAATAAAACCATTGCAAATGCACAGGTTGCCATTGAAAGTGAAAAGAAAGCCGCTATTGCAGAATTAAAAAGCACGGTAGCAGAACTTTCTATAGAAATTGCAGAAAAAGTTGTTAAGAGTGAATTGTCTAACAAAGAAAAGCAACTCGAGTTAGTAAACTCAATGTTGAAAGACGCAAACCTTAACTAAGTATTAATTAAAATCTAATCCGTAAGAGGTATCGAGCGGAGCCGAACTATGAGTAACAGAGCAGCAGTTAGATATGCAAAAGCAGTTTTAGACCAAGCCAAAGATGCTAATATTAGCGAAGTGGTTTTTGGGGACATGAAATCTGTTCAAGATACTATAGAAGGAAGTAAAGAGTTACGCAATGTGCTTAAGAGTCCAATTATAAAGTTGGAAGATAAAAAGCAGGCGCTTATAAAGATCTTTGAAGATAACAGTGAAGTTACCAAAGGATTAATCGAAATTCTAGCGGCAAACAAGCGTATTGGCCTTTTAGGCGGAGTGGCCGCAAGTTATATCGATATTTATAACGAAGCCAAAGGCGTAAAAGTTGCTAAGGTTACGACAGCAGTTGAGTTGTCTAAAGAACTTGAGGCACAAGTGTTGGCTAAGGTTAAAGAAATGACAGGTAGTGACCAAGTAACTATCGAGAATACTGTAGATGAAGACATCATAGGAGGGTTTATCCTTCGTGTGGGCGATCTAGAGTATAATGCAAGTATCGCTAACAAACTTGGAAATTTGAAAAGAGAATTTAGTAAATCTATGTAAATAGATTTTTAAGAAGTACAGTGGTACTTCGATTATAAATTAAATTGAAATAAATAGCTAATATCCATAAAAATGGCAGAAGTTAAACCAGCTGAAGTTTCAGCAATCTTAAAACAACAACTTACCGGTTTTGATGCAACCGCTTCTCTTGATGAAGTAGGAACTGTACTAACGGTAGGAGATGGTATCGCACGTATATACGGTCTTGCTAATGTTCAATACGGTGAATTGGTCGCGTTTGAAAACGGTATGGAAGGTATCGTACTTAACTTAGAAGAAGATAATGTAGGGGTTGTATTGTTAGGACCGTCTAAAGAAATTAAAGAAGGAGCTACTGTAAAACGTACACAGCGTATTGCATCACTTAGAGTAGGTGAAGGTATCGTAGGTCGTGTTGTTAATACATTAGGAGAACCTATAGATGGTAAAGGACCCATCGATGGTGAAACTTTTGAAATGCCATTGGAGCGTAAAGCACCAGGTGTAATTTACCGCCAACCGGTAACCGAGCCATTACAAACAGGTATTAAGTCTATTGATGCTATGATCCCAGTAGGGAGAGGGCAACGTGAACTTGTTATTGGTGACCGTCAAACAGGTAAATCTACCGTTTGTATTGACACCATATTAAACCAAAAAGAATTTTATGATGCAGGAGAGCCTGTTTATTGTATCTATGTAGCCATAGGACAAAAGGCATCTACTGTAGCAAATATCGCACAAGTACTTGAAGATGCAGGTGCTTTAGCTTATACAACCATCGTAGCAGCAAACGCGAGTGATCCAGCTCCTATGCAGGTATATGCTCCTTTTGCAGGTGCAGCAATTGGTGAGTACTTTAGAGATACAGGACGTCCAGCTTTAATCGTTTTTGATGATTTATCAAAACAAGCAGTTGCATATCGTGAAGTATCTTTATTATTACGTCGTCCACCGGGACGTGAAGCATATCCTGGGGATGTATTTTTCTTACACTCAAGATTGTTAGAGCGTGCCGCAAAGGTGATTGCCGATGATGATATTGCAAAAGAAATGAATGACTTACCAGAATCTTTAAAAGGTATGGTAAAAGGAGGGGGCTCTTTAACGGCATTGCCTATTATTGAAACACAAGCGGGTGATGTATCTGCTTATATTCCAACAAACGTAATTTCGATTACAGATGGGCAGATCTTCTTAGATGGTGACTTGTTTAACTCTGGTGTACGTCCAGCGATTAACGTAGGTATCTCGGTATCTCGTGTTGGAGGTAACGCACAGATTAAATCAATGAAAAAGGTAGCAGGTACGTTAAAACTGGATCAAGCAGCTTTCCGTGAATTGGAAGCGTTTGCAAAGTTTGGTAGTGACTTGGATGCTGCAACCCTTAACGTAATTGAAAAAGGGAAACGTAACGTAGAGATTTTAAAGCAGAATGAAAACGATCCGTATACGGTAGAAGATCAGATTGCTATTATCTATGCAGGTTCTAAAAACTTGTTGCGTAATGTACCAGTAAATAAAGTAAAAGAATTTGAAGTTGACTATTTAGAGTTATTAAATGCGAAGCATAGAGATACACTGGATACGTTAAAGGCTGGGAAATTAACAGATGATGTAATTGATGTATTAACTACAGTTGCAGCAGATCTTTCAGCGAAATACAAGAAATAAATTGAAATATCACATTCCTAAAACGTCCTCCTTTTTGGAGGACAAAGGGATGTAAAGCCTAATTGTTATTAAAGATAACCAAGAAAAATGGCGAATTTAAAAGAAATAAGAAACAGAATATCATCGGTTAGTTCAACGATGCAGATCACCAGTGCCATGAAAATGGTTTCTGCTGCAAAATTGAAAAAGGCCCAAGATGCCATCACGGCAATGCGTCCTTATTCCGAAAAATTAACCGAATTACTACAAAACCTAAGTGCGACCTTAGATTCAGATAGTGGGAGTAAATATTCTGAGCAACGTGAAGTAAATAAAGTATTAGTAGTTGCTGTGACCTCTAACCGTGGTTTGGCAGGAGCATTTAACACAAATATCGTTAAAGCTTCTCAAGCGCTAGCAAACGATACGTATGCGGGAAAGCAGGTAGATTTTGTGACTATCGGTAAAAAAGGAAATGATATTTTAAAGAAAAGCGGCAATGTAGTGCACCATGATGTAGCCATTTTTGACGAACTCACCTTTGACAATGTTGCTAAGATTGCTGAAAAATTAATGGACCTTTTCTCTGAAGGAACCTACGATAAGATTGTAATTGTGTACAACAACTTTAAAAA
>JGI24518J20066_1000155_pt1 | contig 17031 bp, 14 predicted proteins | sample LinPmetageLP42_FD_20066 | JGI IMG/M metagenome (IMG submission 20066) | reverse complement strand
ACCCGCCACTACTCCAGAAATGATACCTGAAAATAAAGGGGCGCCACTTGCAAGGGCAATACCTAAACATAATGGTAGCGCCACCAGAAAGACCACCATTCCGGATTTTAAATCTGATTTTAAATATTTTGTTGTGAAATTTTTCATAGTTTTTAAAGATTATTTTTTTTTTAAGTTTCATTATAAATTGAAAAGACTGATGAGTGAAAATTTCTTGTCTGTTACTTCTTCACTAATTTCTATAGGAGTTTCAATCACATTTTTCATGTTACTCTTTATAAAATCGGTGGTGTCAAACCATTTGCTATTGGGACAGAACAATGCTTTTTTAGATGGCACAACGGCATCGTCAACATTGATTTGTTCTAAAAAATTCTGGAAAGCAAAAGAATTAACCCCGGTAAATAATTCAAACGAAATTGTTTCAATAGCATTTTTATGCTCGAGTACAATACGGCGCTTGGCCTCTTTGAACTTGCCACTAACCTGCTCTCTAATTTTCTCTCGCTCGTGAAAGTGGGTAACGCCCCACCGGGTGTCTGGCAACCTGTAACCAGCTATTAAAACAATATCCAGCTTCGTATCTGGAAAGTTTAAAATTGCATACTCTACAAGTTGTAATGAATTAATTGTGAAATCTGTTGGAATAAGTATTCGTCTCATTTTTTCTAACTTTTTGACAAACGTAGTTGCCTATCGTTAGAGTGACTTAAGAGTAAAATTAAAATGAGATTAGAGTTTCAATGAAGGTACATTTTCAAGGTCCTTATTTGGTAATTTGATCTTTACGAGCGTCCCCTTATTTATTTGAGAAACAACGCGAATTTCTCCTGCGTGCATCTTGATAATGCGATAGGCAAGCGGAAGTCCAAAACCAAAACCTTCTATCTTTCTCACGTTAGAAGCCCTAAAGAAAGGTTCGTAGATATTTTTTAATTCATCTTCGGGGATCCCGACGCCTTCATCTTTTATGGTGAGTAATATGTATCCCGCATCGGATACTATTTTGACGGTTACTCTTTTGTTATTTGAAAATTTGCAGGCATTCTCCAAGATGTTACCCAAAGCGACCTTTAATAACGATTCACTCCCCATAAGGGTAATGGCATCTTCATTTTCGGGTAGTGCTTCAAAATTTAACTCAATGCGGTTATTAGGAATTGATACATCCAAATTCTGTTTAATATGCAACAACATTTCATCCAGCCGTATGGGTTCAATTAAAAACCCTTTGGAATCAAAATCGGTTTGCGCAAGTTTCAGCAGCCCATTAACCAAAAAATCAAGCCGGGCCGCCTCCCGATCTATATTTTGAAGTATGGAATGGTACTCTTCTTCCGTCCTAGCTTTATTGAGGGCAATCTCGGTCTGACCCAAAATCGCCGTTAGCGGATTTCTAAGTTCGTGAGAGGCATTATTTATAAAGTTGTTTTGAAGGTCAAAGGATATTTGCAACCTGTCTAACATATTGTTAAACGTTGTTGCTAATTGAGTAAGTTCATCTTTCCCATTCACGGTTTCCAATCTCAGCGATAAGCTTTCGGCCCGGATAGAGTTTACCTCTTTTATTATTTTAGCAATTGGGCTCAAGGCCTGTTTCGCATAATACCGACCTAAAATGAAAATGAAAATGATACTTATAAAAAAAGTAATGATAAGAATGTTACGCAGGTTATCAAGCTTTCCAAAGCCATAGAGATCTGTTGCCGAAAGCACTACAATAAAATCACCTTCGTTATCGTGGTATAACAAGCCTGTATAGTAATAATCATCTTTTTTTAGCTCTGCGTATTCTTCAGAAAAAATTTGTTGATAAAAACGCTCTGGTAATGATTTGTCCATTTTCACCAAAGGCTTTTTACTTTCAGCATCCACCGGATAGATCACCTCTTTTTCGTTTGGCAACGTCTGTAAGTGACGTATTCTAATATCATCATAGATATCGAGGTTCATATCATCTGCCTCTAAATAAGCTTGGGCTGCGATTGTAGCTCTTTGACTTAATCTAAGGTAAAATTCGCTTTCGGTATAGGTCTTTGAAAAATAATAAATAAGGATAAAAATACCTGTTAAAAACAGGCTGGTGAGCACAATAAAGATGGATGTTATTTTTGTTCTTAATTGCATAAAGCACTTATTCGCTTTTTATGATATACCCCATCCCTATTACGGTGTGTATGAGTTTGGTTTTAAATTTTTTATCAATTTTGTTCCGAAGATAATTAACGTAAACATCGACTACGTTTGTACCCATATTAAAATTAATATCCCAAACATTCTCGAGTATATCTATACGACTGGACACCCTGTTCTTATTCTTGAGCAAATATTCGAGTAATCTAAATTCGGTAGAAGTTAAGTTGATTTCCTCGCCAGCCCTCTTAACAATTTTAGCATCCATATCCAATTCTAGATCCTCGATCATTAACTTCTGGTCATTGTCTATTGGGATTCCTTTTTTCCTGGTGCGCGCACGTATTCGCGCCAGTAACTCCTTAAATTTAAAAGGTTTTACTAAATAATCATCGGCCCCTGAGTCAAGACCTTTCACAATATTTTCTGTTGCGCCTAAGGCTGTGAGCATAATAATGGGCAAACTGTCGTATCCCAGACGTCTAATTTCTTTGGCAACTTCACGACCGTCCATTCCTGGCAAAATAACGTCCAGTACCACTAAATCGATTTCCTTCTGTTTTAGCAGTTCTAATCCCTTTAGGCCGTCATATGCTACAAAAACTTTATAACCCGACTCTGAAAGTCCTTGACTAATAAATGCGGCTACGTTAGGCTCATCTTCTATAACTAATATTTGCTTTGCGATGACTTTAGATTTAAATCATGAAAATTATACAAAGATACATTTCTGATGTATTTGGATTAAAAGTAAGGATTAGAATTAGATTAAAATCTATAAGACAAGTAGAAAATGTCTAAAAAACGCCCTTATCCAAAAACCTGAATTACCCAGCCAACAAAGCCACGAGCATCTCTTTTACCTTTTCATTATCCCAATCTGCTGCTCCTACTTTTTTGACTACGGTTTTGCCGCTTTTAGAAAGCACAAAGGTAGTAGGCAATCCTTCGGCTTTCAATTGGCCAGGAGGAGCTGTAATATACCGCTGTACGGGAAAGGTGTAGTTGTTTTTATCTAAAAAAGCCTGTAGGGTTTCTGGAGTTTCGTTGGAGACAAAGTAGAAATCTACACGATCCCCAAACGCGTCATAGAGGTTTTGGAAGGCCGGCATTTCGGCTACACAGGGCGCACACCAGGTCGCCCAAAAATTAATGATGGTGACTTTACCTTTAGAGGTGGCTAGTTCGTTAGATGTTCCGTCGAGATTGGTGAGCGTCCAATTAAAGTCTGTAACGATGGTTTGTTCTTCTTCAGGAACTTCCGAAGGGCTAAAAGAGATGATCCGTTGTACAAATACTTGAATGGGCATTCGTGTTTGTGGGATGATCAGCAAAGCGATTGCTACTAAAAATAAAAGGTTGCCCCAGTTCTTTTTTAAGAATTTCATCATATTACAAAGTTAGCGGTTTAAAGTGTATGCCGCCAATTATAGTTGCATCAACCTACACAGCAGCATACCGTAACTGTCGTGATCCTATGTAACTAATAACAAACAAAAGTTAAAAAGTATAAACCAACGTACCGCTACAAAGCGAGATTAATTAACAAATTGTTTAGTTTTTAAAACTTTAATCTATTTTATATGCTCTTTATCGATAAAATATACTATTTTAGCTTCAAATTCCCCTACATTTTTAATTTAAAATATAAACTATGCTCATTAGACTAGCTATGGTTTTAATGTTGGGTAGTACTGCACATGCTCAAGTTGGAATCGCCACTACAAACCCCAATGCGACACTTGACGTTAATGGAAACTTAAAAATTAGAGTCATTCCAGAAGAAACAAATCCAACAAACGTTAAAGACTCTGTGATGGTAATAAACGAAGGGTTTGTAAAAAGTTTACCTGCCTCCGCTTTAATAAAGGCTTCGCTTCCTACAACAATTAAAGGATCATTCACTAGTGCGGGTTTAATTGATTTAACCTTGGCGAGTGGTTCAGTAAAAATTCCTTTTAATAATGAAGTTTTCGATACCAATAATGAGTTTGACACGGTGACAAACACTTTTACGGCTAAGCAAGATGGTATTTACGTAGTGGCATCGCAAATAAAAGCCGCTGGCATTTCGGTAGCCACTAATTTTGGAATAACCATCCTAAAAAACGGCGTCGTACAAAACCGCAATAGCTTTGCCAATATTGGGGTTGGCGTACTAGGAGTTACAATTAATGTGACCCCTCCCGTGAGGAGGGTAGAAACAATACTGCAACTTATTACAGGGGATACCATTTCTTTTGGCGTAGAATCTACTTTAGAGTCGTTATCCCTTTTAGAAACCAATCAAGATAGTTTTTTTAGTATTCATCAAATACGCTAATTTGACTTTTCAGTCAAATAAAAAAGCTGCAAGAATATTCTTGCAGCTTTTTATAATTATCTATCAATTTTTATTTAAGCATTCTGCTTTTTGATCACGTTAAGTGCCGAACCTTCTCGGTACCAAGCAATCTGAGCATCATTATACGTATGGTTTGCTTTGATAGTGTCTTTGCTTCCATCCTTGTGTACGATCTCGATCGTTAACGGTTTATCTGGAGCAAAATCGGCAATATCCACAAAGTTGAATGTATCGTCTTCCTGGATAAGATCATAGTCACTTTCTGTAGCAAACGTAAGCCCCAGCATTCCTTGTTTTTTAAGGTTGGTCTCATGGATACGCGCAAAAGACTTCACTAAGACTGCGGCAACGCCTAGAAAACGAGGCTCCATAGCCGCGTGCTCTCTAGAAGATCCTTCACCATAATTGTGATCTCCTACCACAATGGTCATTATTCCTTCTTTTTTATATTCGCGCTGTGTATCTGGTACGCCTCCGTATTCCCCATCTAATTGGCTCTTTACAAAGTTTGTTTTTTTATTATACGCATTTACAGCTCCAATTAAACAATTGTCAGAAATATTATCAAGATGCCCTCTGTAGCGCAACCAAGGTCCCGCCATAGAAATATGGTCTGTTGTACACTTACCAAACGCTTTTATCAATAATTTTACACCTTGAAGGTCTTCGTCCTTAATAGGTTCAAAAGGCTCAAGAAGCTCTAATCGTTCACTGTCTTTAGCTACTTTGACTTCAATCTGGCTTCCATCCTCATTAGGTGGCACATATCCATTTTCTTCCACATCAAATCCTTTTGGAGGAAGTTCGATACCTTGAGGCATTTCTAACTTCACTTCTTCCCCATCTTCATTTAATAAGGTGTCGTTCATTGGGTCAAAATCCAATCTTCCTGAAATCGCAATTGCGGCAACCATCTCTGGTGAGCCTACAAAAGCATGAGTGTTTGGGTTTCCATCGGCTCTTTTTGAAAAGTTTCGGTTAAAAGAGTGTACAATGGTATTCTTTTCATCTCCTTTACGATCACTACGGTCCCATTGTCCTATACAAGGACCACACGCATTTGTAAATATAGTTGCTCCCAGTTCTTCAAATACCTGAAGCAATCCGTCGCGCTGTGCTGTAAATCTAATCTGTTCGCTTCCTGGGTTAATTCCGAAGTCACTCTTAGGTTTTAATTTTTTATCGATCGCCTGTTGTGCAATCGAGGCGGCTCTCGTTAAATCTTCGTATGAAGAATTCGTACATGATCCTATTAGTCCCCAATCAACTTTTATAGGCCAATCGTTTTTCTTTGCTTTTTCTCCCAACTGTCCAACCGGTGTAGCCAAATCTGGCGTAAATGGACCGTTTAAATGCGGTCTTAATTCAGTAAGATCGATTTCAATCACTTGATCAAAATAGTCCTCTGGATTTTCGTACACCTCTGGGTCTCCCGTTAAATATTCACGGATTTTATTTGCTTCATCTGCGATATCTGCTCTATCGGTAGCGCGCAAAAAACGCTCCATCGAGTCATCATATCCAAATGTTGATGTGGTCGCACCTATTTCGGCTCCCATATTACAGATCGTTCCTTTACCTGTACAAGAAAGATTTTTTGCTCCAGGTCCAAAATATTCTACGATGGCTCCTGTTCCTCCTTTTACGGTCAAAATATCGGCTACTTTAAGGATGACATCTTTAGAAGCGGTCCATCCACTAATTTCTCCTGTTAACTTGACTCCTATTAATTTCGGAAACTTCAATTCCCATGGCATTCCTGCCATAACATCTACAGCATCAGCGCCACCTACTCCAATGGCAACCATACCCAATCCACCTGCATTCACTGTATGCGAATCGGTACCTATCATCATTCCACCTGGAAAGGCATAATTTTCTAAAACAACTTGGTGTATAATACCAGCACCAGGTTTCCAGAAACCGATACCATATTTATTGGAAACAGATTCTAAGAAATCAAAAACTTCATTACTGGTTTCATTGGCTCTTTTAAGATCTTTTTCAGCGCCTTGCTTCGCTTGTATCAAGTGGTCACAGTGCACCGTAGTAGGCACTGCAACATTCTTTTTACCTGCTTGCATAAATTGCAAAAGTGCCATTTGTGCCGTAGCATCCTGACATGCGATACGATCTGGTGCAAAGTCTACATAATCCTTACCTCTTGTAAATGCTTTAGTAGCTGCTCCATCCCAAAGGTGGTTGTATAATATTTTTTCTGAAAGTGTCAACGGCTTTCCAACGACTTCCCGTGCTTTATCTACACGTTCTGCCATCTGGGCGTACACTTTTTTAATCATATCTATATCAAAAGCCATAGTTTGTTTTTTTAGTTGTTTTTAGTGTTTTATTGAATACTTACAATTATTGCAAAAGTACAAAAATTTAAAATTACTTAAAAATATACAACGAATATTGACTATTACTGAATATAATTCAATAAAACATCAATTTTAAGCGAAAAAATTAATAAATCAATAAATTGAAGTATCCAAAAATGAGAATTTAGAAATCCTCGAACTCTAAAAGTACCGATTAGAATCGTGCATGACAGTTAAAACTATTCTAAAATTTAAGGAATCCGACAGACTTCAGGTAATCCTATACGAAATGGTAGAATGGAGTCTAGAAGAGTTTTCTAATAATTTCTTCGATTGAAAGTCCTTCTGCCTCTGCTTTGTAGTTTTTAATCATTCTATGACGTAAGATGCCCAGTGCCACTTTTTGAACATCTTCGATATCTGGTGAAAATTTACCATGTAGCGCAGCATTGGCTTTTGCGGCAAGAATAAGATTTTGGGAGGCTCTTGGTCCGGCTCCCCAATCTATGTAGTTTTTAACAATGTCTGGAGCTGCCTGACTTTTAGGACGGGTTTTACCCACTAAAGTCACAGCATATTCCACCACATTGTCGGCTACGGGTATGCGACGAATCAGTTGTTGGAAATCGATTATTTCTTGGGACGTAAATAGTGCATTTACAGTTGCCGAGGCACCTGTTGTAGTTGCTTTGACCACCTCAACTTCTTCAGCAAAAGAAGGATAATCAAGGTTGATGGCAAACATAAAACGGTCTAACTGTGCTTCTGGTAATGGATAGGTTCCTTCTTGCTCGATTGGGTTTTGTGTTGCCAAGACAAAATATGGCAAATCTAACTTATAGTGGTTTCCTGCCACGGTAACAGCACGCTCTTGCATCGCTTCTAGTAATGCAGCTTGAGTTTTAGGTGGTGTACGGTTGATCTCATCTGCCAAGATGATGTTAGAAAAAATAGGCCCTTTTATAAACTTAAAACTTCTATTCTCGTCAAGAATTTCTGATCCTAAAATATCACTGGGCATCAAATCTGGCGTAAATTGGATTCTTTTAAAATTAAGCCCCAATACCTGCGCAACCGTATTTACTAAAAGCGTTTTTGCCAGTCCTGGAACTCCAATAAGTAACGCATGACCGCCTGAAAAAACAGATAGCAATACCTCATCTACAACGACGTCCTGCCCTACAATTACTTTTTTTATTTCCTGCTTTAAGCTAGCATATTTTTTTACCAGTTGCTCTACTGCTGCTACGTCAGACATATAATTTACTGTTGTTTATTAAGCCAATCACTTGCAAAATTGCAATCTGAATAATCTTCATTGACATTAATATATGTTTCTTTAATTTTTTTGTTTTGCCACGTTTCGATGGCCCGTATCTGCTTTTCCTTTAGAGCCAACGCTTTAATTTTTTCATAATCCTTTGCGTAATCCGCTACGTGCTCCTCATACTTATTGGTTACCGTAAGAATTTTAAACTTACTTCTTCCTGTATAATCACGATCGTTCTGTACCGTAGTAATCTCGCCATTTTTAAGGTTATACACCTGTGCACTCAAGGTAGGCTCCATTTTATTAAGATCAAAGCGCGTATCCTGTGTTACGGGATTAACAAGAAGTCCCCCATTATTTCGGGTTTCTTTCTCGTCCGAATATTTTTTTGCAGCCTCTGCAAAAGTAATTTCTTCATTAATAATTTGAGTTCTTAGCGAGTCTATTTGAGCTTTCGCTTCATCAATTTTATCTTGACTCAACTCTGGAAATAAAATAATGTGGCGTACATCTACTTCCTGTCCGCGTATTTTATCCACATATAGAATATGGAAACCAAATTCGGTTTCAAAAGGCTCACTCACTTCCCCTTCTAACAAACTAAAAGCTTGGTCTTTAAACTCTTTTGCTAGCGGAGAGCTTCGTTGTATCCCTTCAATAAGACCTCCTTTTTGAGCAGAACCATCTTTTGAGTAAAGCACTGCTTTTGTTGAAAAGCTTGCNCCATTATCAACAACGTCTGCGCGAATGGTGTTAAGACGATTTATAACGTTTTGTTTGGCTTCTTCGGTAACTTCAGGCTCTATAACAATTTGAGCAACTTCTACCTCAGCACTAAAAACGGGGCGATCTTCTTCTGGAATCGAAAAGAAAAATTCACGTGTTTCTTCAGGAGTAATCTCAACATTATCTACAATTTTACGTTGCATCTCGCTCGCAAGTTTTAATGTCTTGTTTACTTCAAATAGTTCAGATTTTAATTCTCCTATATTCGCTTTTCTGTAGTATTTAGCAACTTTGTCTTCATCGCCTAATTCGCTCACCATATATTGAACTTGCTGATCTACCTGGCTTGTAAGCTCACCTACATCAACAGTAATACTATCTTGTTGTGCATGGTGTGCGTAAAGTTTATCTTCAAGTAATTTACCTAATAGTTGGCAACGTGTAATATCTTGAATTGAAATACCTTGTTGCTTTAACTCCACATAACTCTTATCGATATCACTATCTAGCACAACGTAATCGCCCACTACGGCCGTTACACCTTCCGCTTTATAACGTTTAAAAGGTTGCTTTATCGTATCCTTTGCTACTATTGGCACTGTTATATCTTCTGTTCGCTCCTTTACCACGCCGGTACTATCTGGCACAATCACCTCTTGGGCAATACTAGTACCTGCAGAAAAAAGCAAGCAAAAAAGGAAAATAAAATTAATATGTTTCAAAATCATCATTTTTAATGGCATCTTTAGTAATATCTTTTTCTAACTTTTTTATGAGTTCTAACCTCCGCTTGTTTAAAATGATCTGTTTCAATGTGGGTTTTATAAAAGACAAGGGAGCTATATCATTGGTTCGCAGGACATCTTGTACAGCGAGCAAATATACTCCTAAAGAATCTTGCAGTCGAAGATTATCATTCTTTTTTAAAACCTGCTCTTTATCATTAATCAATACGGGTAAAGCCTCGAGAAGCGCTTCTTTTTTAATCCAAATAGAGTCGTTTAAATTAAACGTTTTAAAATTAATACTCAGCTGGGATAACTCCTCTCGGTCTTCGCTATTAAAACGAGTAAATTTTTCTTTTGTTACAGCAAGTTTGTTGTAATCTTTTGAGACTTGAATGTAACGCACTTTTAACAACTCGTCATTTAACTTAAAATTATCTTTATTGAGATCGTAATAACTTTCATATTCTAAGTCAGAGACTGTGGTATCCAATTGCTTTGCTACAATATTATTTTTGTAGGCCTCTGTGTATAATCCGTTTTTATATTCTTCTATGAGGCGCTCGTATGCTTTTTGTTTTTTCTCAGAAAGATTGATTCTGGCTTGATTCATTAACAGTTGCTGTGTTGCCCACCTATTAATATAACTGTTTACGATGATTGAACTGTCTTCTTTTGACGTGTTTTCTGAAATTAAATCCTGTAAATCTTCCTTAAAAAGGTAGGTGTCATTAACCCGTGCCACCGGAGTTTTCTCGGGAGGTTGTTTAAAATAGTTACAGGATACGCTCATAACAGTGAGTGCTCCTAATAAAAGCAGTTTTTTAAACATTAAGGTTTTAGCTCTTTAATTACTTTCTTAAGCGTTTTTTTATTGACTTTAACAGTATGACCACTACGCAACCTTTCCATCCAGTCTTTTTCTAGTTTGTTTTGATAATCGGTTGTTACGCGACCTTTCACATCCTCAAAATCTTTGATACTGGGTGCCAGCACCTCTTTCACATTGGCCACTACATAAGAGTTCTCATCTCTGTATATTTCAGAAATACCCCGTTTAGCATTAAAATTTTCAGGGAGTACATTTGAATCTATCTCGAGCGTATCCTTTGTCACGATCAAAGTGATATCTTCTTCAAAAAGTTTTGCTTTAATTTCTTCTGCAGTCATCGCTTTTTTAAACATTTCTTGAACACGCGCTGCCACCTTTTCTGAAGTTGCCGAAACCAGCGCTACATCTATACGTTCTTTCCACCTGTAATTTTCCTTTTCTTTATTNTAAAATTCCTGCAATCCAATGGTATCGTTTTTTGCTTTCTTCCAAATATTATTATTCATCACTTCAAAAATAAGAAGCCCATCTCTGTACTCGCCTATAGTACCAGCATACTCTTCATTATTTTTTTCTAATTCGTTCTTAAAGTAGGTCTTCAATTCTGCATCTTCAAATTCTTCATAAATGCTAGCCAATGTTGCCTCTTTTGTTTTCATCACTTTTAAACGAGGCTGCTTTTCCTGGATAAAAGCAGCAAAGTCCCGATACGTAAGTTTCTTATTTCCAATTTCAAAAATCACCTTGTTTTCAGAATCTGAAATTTCTTTCATTTCCCACCGTCTCTTTTGAATGGAATCTGAAATATAATTCTCAAAGTAGGGAAGATAGTTCGTAACCATTTTAAAACCATAGGTTTCCTTTAATTTTGAATTTACTGCAGTGGTCACAATCTTAGAACGATCGCCAGTAGCCACTTTTTTTTCTAATTCTGTTTTCTGCTCCTCAAATGTAGGTGTGGCCAATCGCGACCCAAACTTGATGATGTGCCAACCAAAAGATGTTCTTAAAGGTTCTGAAACTTCCCCTTTCTCTGTCATCGAATACGCTACTTCTTCAAACTTAGGGGCTCGTAAAGCACCTTTACTAAAAGGGGTTAACTCACCTCCTTTTTTAGCAGAATTTTTATCTTCTGAAAATTGCCTTGCCAAACTCTCAAAAGATTCTCCTTGCTTAAGTAAAGTATAAATTTCGTCAATACGCTTTTTTGCGGCCGTCATAGACGAATCACCCTTGTGACCTATCATAATATGTGACACCTGTATCTCTGGTTCTTTTGTTCTTCGGTCTGTAACTTTTAGAATATGATATCCAAATTGGGTTCTTATTATTTCAGAAACAGTTCCTTTTTCAGTTTCATACGCTGCCGTCTCAAAAGGGTACACCATGGTAAAAGCAGAAAAATAACCTAAATAACCTCCTCTTTGTGAAGCTCCAGGTTCTTCAGAATATTTCTTTGCCAATTCGGTAAAATCTTCTCCTGCGCTAGCTTTTTCCCTAATATCCTTGATTTTATTATAAGCGACCAACGTATCTTTAGAGGGTGCAGCATAATCCACTTTAATAAGTATATGAGAAGCTTCGACTTCTTCGAGACTTCTGTCATAGGCCTCTTTTGCTAGGTCTGACGTTACTTTATTTTCAAATAAATAATTGCGAGATAATTGCGCTTCGTATTTTAAAAAGTCATTTTTAAAGGAAGGATCTTCATTCAATTTATCGTCAAACGCAGCTGCAATTTTTAATTTATAATCAATAAACAAATCAAGATAATTCTCCACATCTTTCTGGGATTCATCTTTTACCAAATCCAGATTTTTATTGTAGACCCTTTTAAATTCTTTAGCATAAACAGGGGCGCCGTCTATGGTCATCAATACATCCTTATCGTTCTGTGAAAATAAAAGTGTGGTTGTAAAAAACACGACTAACGATAAACAATTTTTTATTGTCATAAGAAATATTATTTTTAGAATGGCAAAAGTAATAAAAACCAAGTGTAAGCAAACAAATTATACCAAGCTTTTACCTAAAATAACGTATTAAAAAGAAACATATTTTATGCCAAAAAAGATATGTAACTTGCATTTTTGATCGTCTTATTATGAAATATACCAATCAAATTATTATTGAGCTCCCAAGGGAAGAAGTGATATATAAGTTGGACAACCCAGATAATATGAAGCATTGGCAGCAGGGGCTTCTATCTTATAAAGTATTAAAAGGAACGCCAGGCCAGAATGGTGCAAAAATGGAACTAGCTTATAAAATGGGAAAACGGAACATGAGCCTGACAGAAACAATAATAAAAAATGATTTCCCAAAAGCTTTCCACGCAAGTTATGATACCAAAGGGGTACACAACATCCAAAAAAATTATTTTGAAATCTTAGAGGAAAAGAAAACGCGTTGGACGAGTGAAAATGTGTTTAAATTTGCTGGGTTCGGAATGAAACTAATGGCTTTCTTTATGCCTGGGATGTTTAAAAAACAATCCTTAAAGTACTTAAATGATTTTAAAAATTTTGCTGAAAAAGGTATTTCAGTATCAAACAAGCAATAATGGAACGCGTAAAACTAATTTGGGATTTTAAAGGTCCAAATGCTGAACACATAGCTATACACCACGTGAAGCATTTAGAAGAATATGTTGTTGCCGAAAAACTACAACATACCATCTGTAAAACCCAAACCATCTCACCTATGTATCATATAGCCTATCTAGTAGTTGAAAAAAAGCACATGAATGCCTTACGTGAAAGCCTAAAACCGCATCGAGGGCAACTTTATGAAGTTGATTAAGGTGCCGTATCATTAATTAGAAACAGACCTTTGTAATATTGAAAGTGAAGCATCGTCTATTATTTATAAAATAATAGTAGTTTTGCCTGCAAATTTTAAAAATATCACAAAATGAAAATCATCAAAGTTCTCTTTTTATTTATCTGTGTAAGCAGTTTCGCTCAATCAAAAGTTGGTACAATCGACATCGATTTTGTGCTCTCAAAAATGCCGCAATTAAAGGAGGTGCAAAAAGAAGTGGAATTATACGGTGGACAATTGGATAAAGATTTGACTGCTAAGATTACAGCCTATGAAGCTTTGGTAAAAACATATCAAGATAATGAAGCTAATTACACCTTAATACAAAAGAAAGAGAAACAAGATGAAATTGTTGAAACTGAACAAGATATCACAAAATTTCAGCAAAACGGTGCAAAGCTCATCGGATTAAAACGTGAAGATTTTCTTCGTCCTTTATATACTAAAATTGGTGAATCGGTTGAAAAAATTGCTGCGCAAGAAGGATTTACCCAAATCTTACAGATCAATGAAACGGTTGTTTATCTTGATAAAGAACTAGACATTACTCTAAAAGTGATTAAAGATCTTGGTATTATTTTAAAAGAGGAATAAGCAACATTATCTCGAATAATTAGGCGACTCCTTAGTAATAGTTACATCGTGCGGATGACTTTCATTGATGCCAGAAGCGGTGATTTTTATAAACTTACCGGTCTCTTTGAGTGTTTCAATGTCTTTTGAACCACAATAGCCCATACCTGCGCGAAGACCGCCAATAAACTGGGTCATACTTTCAACGAGCTCTCCTTTGTATGGGACACGCCCTACAATTCCTTCGGGAACTAATTTTTTAATATCATCTTCCACATCCTGGAAATAACGATCTTTAGAACCTTGTTTCATCGCTTCTACAGATCCCATTCCTCGATATGATTTAAACTTACGCCCTTCGTAGATAATTGTTTCACCCGGACTTTCTTTTGTTCCTGCTAATAAAGAACCTAGCATCACACAATCTGCTCCTGCAGCGATTGCCTTAGGTATATCACCCGTGTATCGTATACCGCCATCTGCGATCACAGGAACGCCAGAACCTTTTATGGCGGCGGCAACTTCTAATACAGCCGAAAACTGAGGCGATCCAACACCTGCCACAACTCTAGTTGTACAAATAGAACCGGGTCCAATCCCAACTTTTACAGCGTCAGCGCCAGCATCGACTAAATATTTAGCTGCATCTGCAGTAGCGATATTTCCTACCACAACGTCTAATTTTGGAAACCGTTTTTTTACTTCTTTCAACACTAAAACCACCCCTTTTGTATGTCCGTGCGCGGTATCTATTACTACTGCATCTACCTGCGCATTTACAAGTGCTTCTGCTCTCTCTACTGCGTCACCTGTAACTCCAAGTGCTGCTGCCACGCGAAGACGACCAAATTCATCTTTGTTCGCATTTGGCTTTTGTGTGAGCTTTGTAATGTCCCTAAAAGTAATCAATCCTAATAACTTGCCATCGTCGGCAACAACGGGTAATTTTTCAATTTTATTTTTCTGAAGAATAATCTCAGCTTCTTCTAAAGAGGTTCCTTTCGCTACCGTTACCAGATTTTCACTGGTCATGATATCACTTAATTTACGGGTAAAATCTTTTTCAAATCGCAGGTCACGATTGGTTACAATACCGATTAATTTTCCAGCATCATCAATAATTGGAATTCCGCCAATACTATATTCACGCATTGTTTTCTGGGCATCTCCTACTGTATTGTGTTTCTTCAAGGTCACAGGATCTTGGATCATGCCACTTTCGGCACGCTTTACTTTACGTACTTCGGCAGCCTGCTGCTCAATCGTCATGTTTTTATGTAGCACACCAATACCACCTTCCCGTGCAATCGCAATTGCCATGGCGCTTTCGGTTACGGTATCCATTGCTGCGGAAACAATAGGTACATTGAGTGTAATATTTCTTGAAAATTTACTTTGTATAGAGACTTCCCTTGGTAATACTTCAGAATAGGCAGGTACTAAAAGTACGTCGTCATAGGTTAATCCTTCGCCTAAAATTTTGTTTTCGTGTGCAGTCATCGCAATTAAATTTATTTTCTGAAGTTCCAGAAAGAAGTTACTGTTTAATTGCGTGCAAAGATACTCTTTTTAATTAGGAATTTACACTTCTCTATTCTTAATTACAACCTAAACTGTAACAGCCCATAAAAGGTACGTGGCTGACTTGGGATAATTCCCGGTCCTGGATATCCTGTGGCACGTCTTGTAAAGTAGCTATTGTCCAACACATTATTAATTCCTGTTTCCAGTTTAAAACGTTTATAGGTATAAGAGAATGAAAGATCTAAAATATCATAGGCAGGAATTTCGCCCACAATCCCACTCTGACTTTCCAAGTCGCGTGGTGAATTGGTAGCATCTGTAAATTGCTCCCCCAAATACGTATATTGTAAACTCCCTAAAAAGTTTTTATACCCAAATCCTACCCCCGTTTTTAAATTAACATCTGGAATAAATTCTACTTTATTCCCTTCTACGTTGTTTTCTTGTGAGGAGGTATACTCACTTTCGGTAATGGCTAAATTTATAAACGTATTCAATTTAAAATCTTCATTGGCCGAAAACGTTTCCCACACATTCCAGTCAACAAAACTTTCAATCCCGTAGGTCACAGCATCGCCTATATTGCCTCTAAAACGTTCTTCTTGTATGTCGCTCACTTCTCTTAAGATAACGCCTAACCTATCTTCATAACTTAAAAAGAAAGCCCCTACATCGTAAGAAACCAAACGATTAAAGTTTCCTCTCGCACCAACATCAAACGTATATCCCTGCTCGTCAGTAATATCTGGATCCACAGTTAATGACGGATTGGTAATCCTGATATCATTAAAGGTTACAGAACGATAGTTCTGACTTATATTTCCGTAGAGTTCTAACGCCGTGGTAGGTTTGTAACTTAGACCCACACCCAATAAAACGAAAGAACGTTCAAAATCACGATTGTCTGGGACGTCTTCATTTAGGATAGGATTGCCCGCAATGTCAAAATTAATGCGCTTAAATTCTCCTTGACTTTCCGTCATAATATATTCAAACCTGAAACCTGGCGTCACAGAGAATTTATCTGAAATTTTAAATATATTTTCACCGAAGAGGGCCAAATTCAAATTAGGGAATTCAAAATCACTTTGCCTCGGGTAATTAGGAAATTCATCATCGGCAAAACTGAAATCGGCATCACTACCATTGGTTCCTGGACCTTGACGTTCCTCGTTATTAGATTGGTAATACTTACCCCCAAAAAGCACCGTATTTTCCTTTCCGAAGAAATCATAACGGGTCAACAATCGGGCTTCTGCGCCCCAGTTATTAAAGTTACCTACAATTAGTTCACGAGGTGCTGTTACGTCATCTTCTTGCGACACCCTGTTTTCTCTAAAACCAACAGATTTTCTAAACGCATCTAGCGCAAAAAGCTGTAAACTAAAATCGGTTTTAGCACTAAACGCATGCTCCAATCTGGCTGCATACAACTTCCAATCTACGTTAAACCAATTACGTGTCCGGTTACTGAAGGTTGGGTCCTCCTCAAATTGCCTATCGGTCAAGCCGCCAGGTTGTTGTGCAAGGTAATTTAGATAACTGAATTCGAACGCGATGTTTGTTTTATTAGAAATATCATAGTCAACATGAGCAAAACCATTGTACGATTTGTATTGTGAATTAGGTCTAAAATCGTTTCCATCTTTATAATTAAAATACGTGTAGTAGCCTACTTTTCCTACCGTTCCACTCAAACTATTAAAGCTGGTAAATAAATCATAAGAACCCACCGACTGTCGTGAAATCCACTCTATTTT
>JGI24518J20066_1000152_pt1 | contig 17317 bp, 11 predicted proteins | sample LinPmetageLP42_FD_20066 | JGI IMG/M metagenome (IMG submission 20066) | reverse complement strand
ATTTAAGGCCAAAGGAAAAGCGAAATACAATGAAGTAAAAGGAGATGTTTTAACAAAGGCTTCAAAGCTTGTTGGGAAAACTGAAAACAAATTAGAAGAAGCGAAAGCAGATCTTAAAAAAGGAGCTAAGAAAGCAACTAAAAAAGCAGCAAAAACAAATCCTAAGACGACTACTAAAGCGATAAAAGCCAAGGGAGCTGCTAAAGTAACTGCTGTAAAAGCAACTACAAAAGCGAAGGCGACAAAAGCAAAAGCAAAAACGCAAGTTAAAGTAGCTACAGAAAAAGCAACTCCAGCACAAGCTAAAAAACAAACTGCAAAAAAAGTAGCGACTATTAAAACTACCGGAGCTAAAAAAGTAAAAGCTGTAAAAGCAACTACAAAAGCGGCAGTAAAAACAGTAGCACAAGATGATCTTAAATTGATCTACGGTATCGGACCAAAAACAGAATTGCTTTTAAACGATAACGGTATCAAAACCTATGCTGATGTAGCAAATACAGAGATTGGTAAAGTAGAAGCAATCTTAGAAAAAGCAGGAACAACTTTTGCTAATTTGGATGCTAAAGATTGGCAGAAACAAGCTGAAGTTGCTGTAAAAGGTGGCGTTAGCGAACTAGAGAAATGGGTAGATAGATACAGAACGGCATAATAAGCAGACGTTCCCAACAATTTAAAGATATAGATATGAAAACGAAAAAAATGATAAACAACGCAGTAGATACTACTAAAAAAGTAGCTACAAAAGCGAATGAGTTTGCACTTAATACAACTGAAGACGTAGTTACTGAAACAATTGAAGTAACTGCACAATGGCAAAAAGTTGTCAATAAAGCCATCAAAGGTGGTCTTTCGTTAGCTGCAACTCAACAAGATCTCGTATTTGATGCATTAGAAGGTGCTAAAGGGCATTTTCAATTGAGCAGAAAAAGATTTACAAAATTGATAGCTTCATAATTGGTTAGTTGATTTAATGTTAGTTAGAAAGAACCAAACTTCAGGAAACTGTAGTTTGGTTTTTTAGTTTTGGTATAGTAGATAAAGAGAGTGCTATTATAAATAAGGCTTACACTAGCAACTAACCCAAACGTTTTGTATTTTTAGAAACTAATTAAATTCACCCGTTTTCACGGGTACTATCTATGGCCAAAAAGAAAAAGGTTACAAATTTACAGATGATGACGTGGTATATGGAATATATCACCGAGCATGGTAAAAAGCCGGATTCCGTAGCAAATTTTGCCAAGCTTTACAATTTTGATGCTTCTATTTTTAACGCGTATTACGATTCTTTTAAGGAGTTAGAGCAGGTAATTTTCAGGACGTTGTTTGATGCTTCAGTAGAGACCGTGGTCATGAGTGATGAATATTCGGTTTTTAACAAGAAAGACAAACTGCTAAGTATTTATTACACCTTCTTTGAAAATCTATCCTTAAACCGCGACTACGTGGTTTTTATACTAAACGATTATGGCCTGTCTTTAAAAACGCTTTCCGTGCTTTCACAATTAAAGGGAAGTTATGTCACATATGTGGAAGAGTTGGATTTACAGGATCTTGGGCTTAATTTTGATTTGATAGAACCTATTCAAAAAAGAAGCATTCGCGAGAGTTCTTGGGTACAATTCTTGTTTACGTTAAAATTCTGGTTAGAAGATAGCTCACCAGACTTCGAAAAAACAGATGTTTTTATAGAGAAGTCCATAAATACCAGTATCGATTTAATCGATACAAAAGCGCTGAATAATATCATAGACTTAGGTAAATTTCTATATAAAGAAAAGTTTCAATCTAAGTAATAGCTCTTACATGAAAACAACAAAAAACATCCCGATTTCAAAAATGAAGCGTGCCTCAAAACTGGTACAGACCGGAGCGAAATTAGGGGTTAATTATATAAAATATTTTGGTGATAAAATGGTAAATTCTGAAGAAGATGCCAAAGGTCGCCTTGACGAAAACAATGCTACAGATATTTACGACAGCCTTAAAAACTTAAAAGGTAGCGCCTTAAAATTAGCGCAGATGTTGAGCATGGAAAAGAATATATTACCACAGGCGTACGTGGAAAAATTTTCGCTCTCACAATTTTCAGTGCCACCACTTTCTGGACCGTTGGTTATTAAAACCTTTAAAAAATCATTTGGGAAACTACCTTCAGAAATATATGATGAATTCTCTACCGAAGCTGTAAACGCTGCAAGTATCGGCCAAGTGCACAGAGCAGTTAAAGACGGTAAAGAGTTGGCTGTAAAAATTCAATATCCAGGTGTAGCAGATAGTATTTTAAGCGATCTCGCCATTGTGAAACCCATTGCCATGAAGATGTTTAACATTAAAGGAAAGGATTCTGATGTGTATTTTAAAGAAGTGGAAAACAAACTTTTTGAAGAGACCAACTATATTTTAGAGTTAGAACAAAGCGAAGAGGTAGTTAAACTCTGTGCTCATATCCCAAATTTAAAATTTCCGAAGTATTATCCAGAGCTATCCTCAAAACAAATCATTACCATGGATTGGATGAATGGGATCCATCTTTCAGAATTTACAAAACAGAATACCAGCCAAGAACTTTCAAACAAGTTAGGGCAAACTCTTTGGGATTTTTATTTGTATCAAATCTATACCTTAAAAAAAGTGCATGCAGATCCACATCCCGGTAATTTTTTAGTATCAAAAGATGCTGAGTTGATTGCGCTGGATTTTGGTTGTATGAAAGAACTTCCCCCATCATTTCACAAGCCTTATTTTGAATTGCTTAAAAAGGAAGTGATTGAAGATCCTGACCAATTTCAGGCACGTATGTTTGAGCTGGAAATCCTTCGGAAAGAAGATAGTGCCGAAGAAACCGAATTTTTCACAAACTTGTTCAACGACGTACTACGCCTGTTCACCAGACCATTTCACCAAGAGAATTTTGATTTTTCGGATCCAGAGTTTTTTGAAGAAATCTCAAATATTGGAGAACGCTATTTAAAAAGTTCAAAAATAAGAAGTTTGAATGCTAACAGAGGTTCCCGTCATTTTATTTATATGAACAGGACCTTTTTTGGATTATTTAGCCTTATGTTTGATTTAAAGGCAAAAAATATAAAAATTAATAATTTTAGAAATTATGAAGTGCCCACTGCGGCAGCATAATTTTTTCAACGATTTAAAACTGACTAAAATAAATTCGCTGCAGCGGAAAGATTATGGCAAAAAAGATTGATATTAAAGACATCGTACAGGATGCATTAGATAGTAAAATTCAGCAGATATCAGGTTCAGATGCTGCTTTTTTATACACCGAATCACCCACTAGCCCAATGCATATTGCAACTTTGAATATAGTAGAAGGCTCCCTGAAATTTGAAGATTTTAAAAAGATTATTGCTTCAAAAATGCATTTGTTGCCCAAATTTAGGCAGCGATTATTAAACGTCCCTTTAAATCTAGACTATCCGTATTGGGTGGATGATCCCAACTTTGATGTAGATCTTCATTTAAACAGGATCAAATTGCCAGATCCTTCTAACTGGAAAACCCTTAGAGAATTAACCTCTACTATTTTTAGTGCACCGTTAGATTTACGCCGCCCATTATGGTCGGTTCACTTTATTGAAGGTATTAATGAGATTGCGCAAGTACCTAAAGGTTCGGTTGCCATTATAACTAAAGTGCATCATGTTATGATCGACGGTGGCTCGGGAGTAGGTATGATGGGTGTCTTGTATGACACCGATAAAGATTCGAAGAATAAAAAGCAACCAAAACCAAAGCCTTATACACCAGAACCACTACCAGATGAGCTTAGTTTATTGCTCAAAAGTGGTTACGGATTTCTTAAAAATCCGTTTAAGGTCCCTAAAACGGTCGTAGAAACTGTTTATAATTTTGCCAAAAGTAAAGCGACTAAAACACTTAGTATTCAGAAAGAATTCAGTGCAGCTAAATATCCCGTACCTATTACGATTTTTAATGGAACCATTTCGGCAAAACGCACTTGGGGAACGGCACTTTTATCTTTTGAACGCATCAATGCATTGCGAAAGACCATGGGGGGCAGTATCAATGATATAATCCTAGCTATATGTGCCGGCGCCATCCGCAGATACTTGCAAGAGCGTGAACGTTTACCACTACAACCTTTAGTAGCAAATGTTCCTATTTCTATCCGTAATGAAAATGACACTTCTGCAAACAATCAGATTGCCAATATGATGATTCAACTGGCAACGCACATTGAGGATCCTTTAGAACGGTTAGAATATATTCAGGAACAGACTATGTTGGGTAAAACACGTCATAAAACCATAGGTGCTAAAACATTGGCAAAGATGGCAGATGCCGTGCCTTTTGGTTTAGCAAATCTGGCGGCTGGATTGTATAGTAAGTATAATATTAAAGATTTACATAGACCCCCTTTTAACGTGACCATAACGAATGTTCCTGGTCCTAGAGGGTTGTTGTACCTTAACGGGCATAAGGTGGTGTCGATTTTTGGACTAACACCCGTTGTAGATGGATTTGGATTGATCATAGCAGCCTTCAGTTACAATGGACAGGTAAGTATTACGACGACTTCAGATTCTAAGACGATGCCAGATGCCGATTTATTTTCTAAATATGTTCGGGAATCTGCTAATGAGTTGGAGTTGCTAATTCAGAATTTAGGTTCTAAAAAAGCGGCTTCTAGAGACACGGCAAGTAAAAAAATAAAAACCAAGAGTACGCCTTTCTTTACAGCGCTGCGAAAATTTTTAAAAGACAATCCAGAATTAGTAAAGAAATGCAAAGGGGAATACCACATCCAAATAGGAAAAGGGGAAACAACCGAAGGCTATGATCTGGATCTTACCAAAGCGGAAGCAGTCGTTAGAAAAAGGAAAAATCTAGACCCTAAAGTACTTTTAGAGATTGAAGATGAAAATCTCTATGATCTTTATAAAGGTCACTATTTACTGGAAGAATTAAAAATTCAAGGAAGAATTAAAATGACAGGTACTGTGGCCAACAAAACAAAATGTACCAAACTACTTACCGCATTTTTAGATCGCTAAGCCATGCATTATAAAACACACACATTTAAGTCGATTGACGGCGAAAATATTTGTTACTATAAATGGCAAGCCAATCCAGAGGTACCTTTAAAAGGAGTTGTGCAAATTGCACATGGAATTGGAGAATACGCAGGTAGGTACGATTCTATTGCACATAAAATGCAAAAGGAGGGTTACGAAGTGTATGCAAACGATCATCGTGCCCATGGTAAAACAGCCGAGATAAAACAAATGTTCGGTTATTATGGCGGGGATGATTATTTTGAGGATTGCATGGAAGATATGCACGAGCTGGCAAACTTAATGCGAACCGAACACCAGGAAACAAAATTCATACTCTTTGGTCATAGTATGGGCTCCTTGTTAAGTCGAAAATTTGTTACCCAATATGCAGAAGAACTTGATGCGTTGATCCTTTCGGGTACTGCGAGTTTTATTAGGGGCTTAGGTAATTTTGGTTTAGTAGCGACAAAGGTAGTTACAAAATTTCGGGGTAGGGAACGAAAAAATAGTACGTTGAAGGACCTGTTCTTTGATGAATTCAATAAAAAATTTAAACCAAACCGCACCAAGCTAGATTGGCTAAGTACCGATGAAGTGCAGGTAGATAAGTTTGAAGAAGACCCCTATCGGGTAGAAGATTTTTCATTGGGTATTTTTCAGGACATCATTAAAAATACGAAGAAACTCAACAAAAAAGAGGCTTTTGATGCCACACCCAAATCACTTCCTATTTTGATCTTTTCGGGAGATAAAGATCCCGTTGGTGAGATGGGAAAGGGCGTGAAAAAAGTAGTAAAGAATTACAAAAAGACAGGGATACATGATCTCACTTTTAATTTATATGAAGGTGGAAGGCATGAAATGCTCAATGAAAAAAATAGTGATCAGGTAGAACAGGATATTTTAAACTGGCTCAAAGAACATACACAAGCGTAAGAAAATTGAATGGAAGACACATTAAAATTATATAAAGGCTTTACACGATTTGCAGTAGCGCTCGCAGTGCTCAACGGGATGACCTTAGAAGATGCAAAAAAAAGTGTGATATATGAGTTTAAAAGCCACCCTTTTATAAATGAAATAAAAAATTTTATTTCGACTATTACTGGAGAGGCAGATGATGAAATCGAGTTCCTTTTTAGCGAATGTATCCGTATTTGTGACGAATTAGGCCCGAGTCGTGATTATTTTACACTCGAAATGATTGTTGAGCATATTGGTTTAACGGTTACAGAAGAAGATAAATTACAAGAAAACAAGTACGCACTTTCGATGATCGATCGATTTAAAAACGAAATTCGTGCGATTAATCAGAAAATTCCGAAGCCACCCGTATTTAATATGATGATGGAAAGCAGATCGATTTTAGAATGGACTTCGATTTACGCTATTTATCCCTTTATCCCAAAACGGATTAAAGGAGAGGGAAGACCTGTATTATTAATCCCTCCGTACCTAGGAGACGATTTTTCTACCGTATTTGTGCGCAAGTACTTAAAATCGTTAGGATTTACAACTTATAAATGGGAGATGGGTTTTAATATGGTAAAGTCGCATTACATTCCAAGATTAGAAGAAAAACTGGATGATATTTACGAATTGCACAAGCAGAAAGTGAGTATTGTAGGTTGGAGCGGTGGTGGGATCTTCGCAAAAATAATGGCCAATAGACATCCCAATCAAGTAGAGCAGATCTTAACCATAGCATCACCGGTCTGGGGTGTCATGGAAATGAAAACACCAGTCTATGGTCTCCTTGAATTCTTTAGGGGAAAATCATTAAAAGAAAGAAATCAGCGGTTTTTAGAAGAGTTAGAGCCAATACCTGAAGTACCCGTTACCTGTATTTATACAAAAACCGATGGCTTAGTACCTTGGAAACATTGTATGGAGGCAGAAACGTATCGAGACAACATCAAAAATATAGAAGTATTTGGAAGCCACTCAGGTTTAGGTGCTAATGCTAGTGTGTTATTGTTGGTCGCAAATGCTTTGAGTGCAAATTTAAAAGGACAAAAAATAGAAGATGTCACTACCTTTATTGAGCGTATTTTGTATCCGTTTTATTGGAACAGAAAACGACGTGCTTTAAAGAATAGAAAATTGGCAACGAAATAAGAATTTATATATGGAGCAGATCATTAATCATCCAAAGTTTCAAGAAAGACTGCAAGAGATTGCAGTAGCACAAGAAATGGATCTCAACGAGGTTCAGAAAAAAGGTGCTTCGTATATCAAAGAATTGTATGCCGAGCAGCATCCACTTGCTAAATTGGTTTCTGTGCGTGGGTTCGACTATATTCTATCACGAGCGTACAGTGATAAAATTGATGTAAATCCAAAAGGGATTAAAAAATTAATGAAGTTGATGCGGCAGCATTCGGTTGCCTTTATCATGACCCATAAGACGTATTTAGATACGCTCGTTTTAATCTCCACATTAGCGAGGTATGGTATGCCCGTTCCTTATTCTTTTGGCGGAGATAATCTTGCGTTTCCCGGTTTAAAACAATTGGGTAACAACGCAGGACTTATTTTTATACGCCGAAGTTTTAAAGATAATATGATCTATAAGGCCGCGCTGCGACATTATATTTCTACCATAATCGATAAAGGGGATCACCTCACTTGGAATATTGAAGGAACCCGTTCCAGAACCGGAAAGATTATTTATCCGCAGATGGGTATTTTAAAATACATCATGGACGGGGAGAAAGAAAGTGTCCGACCCATAAAATATGTGCCGGTTTCTATCGTCTACGATCTTATTCCAGATGTAAAACAGTTAACCGAAGAAGCAAAAGGCTCTACCAAGAAACGGGAAAACGTTAAAGAAGCTTTCAGTTACATTAAAAAATTAGGCAATGAATATGGTCGGGCTGCGATACGTTTTGGAGATCCCGTGGAGATGGAAGATCAACATAGCGCAAGCATCCCAGAAGTGGAAGAAGATAACTACAGTGACGTAAATCATTTACCTCGCTTTGCTTTTGAACTGATTCACCAAGCAAATGCGATCACGCCAGTCACGACAGTCTCTTTGGTTTGTAACGTGTTATTGAATGACTTTGCACTCACCAGAAAAGAAATAGAGTATAAGGTCAATAAAATAATGACATACATAGGCGATAAGCGCGAAGATGTCCTTATTGATCGTGGCAACAAAATAGGTGTTACGGTACAGAAAGCGCTTAATCTTTTGATGGGGGCTGGTATCGTACAGAAAAACAGGGCAGGGCAACGATCACAATATAGTTTGGCACCCACAGAATATCTAGTCGCCACATATTATGCGAATATGGCATCCAATCACTTATACCACGCTGCTTTTATTGAAATGGCTTTGGTTAAAATTAAAGATGCCCCTTCAGAAACTAGATTGGTAAAATTTTGGGAAGAGATCATGCAACTTCGTAACCTATTCAAATTTGAGTTTTTCTACACCAATAAGCCAAAATTCAGTAGTGAAATTGAAGCGGAACTCGGACGGTTTCATAAAAACTGGCGAAAAATCCTTACGGATCCAAAAGGAGACGTTTCCGCGTTACTTAAAAAACAGAATTTATATGTTTCCCGAGCGATATTATTATCCTATTTGGAAGCCGATAAAGTTGTATGTCACACGCTTAATAATTGGGATGCGGACGAAGAATTTATAGAAAAAGAGTTTTTGGAACTCTGTATGTTTAAAGGAAAAGAGTTGCACTGGCAGTCAAGGATTACAAGACTGGATAGTGTATCTAAACCATTTTTAATCAATGCACTGCGGTTTGCCAAAAATGCTGGCTTGACACCCTCAAATAAAAAAATTGACTATGAGGCGTTAGATTCCTGGATGCTTCAATTAGATGATCTTTCTGAACGGTTGTTTTATCTGAAAAAAATAGAACATACGCCAGATGCAAAAGTATTGGAGCTTAACTCTACCAAAAAGATCTTGGTGCCAGATTCGAGCCAGAAGGTAACCCCTAAAAAAGTGGAGAAAGCTGAAGAAGGAGCTCATATCACAGCATTTTTTGATATGGACCGGACTCTAATTAATGATTTTTCAGCAAAGAAATTTATGACCACGCGTCTTTTCAGTGGAAAGACGACCGCAAAAGAATATCTCACACAATTTGCTACTGCTTTAGTTTTCTCTTCAGGAAATAGGGATTTTGAGATCTTGACAAAAATTGCAGCATTGGGCGTGAAAGGAATTCCTGAGAAAATATTTAAAGACTTAGGTAAAATGGTTTTTTCTGAATATTTAGCAACCACCATTTACCCCGAATCGAGAGAATTAATCGCATCCCATTTAGAAAAAGGACATCGAGTGGTTATTATTTCGGCTGCAACTTCTTATCAAATTGAACCCATTGCTAAAGAATTGGGGATCGATGATATTTTCTGTACGCGNATGGAATTNAGAAANGGAAGGTTCACAGGCCGTGTTTCNGAAATGTGNTGGGGNGAAGGNAANGCGAGAGCNGCTAGAATGTATGCAAAGAAGCATGACGTAGACCTTTCTAAAAGTTACTTTTATTCAGATAGTATTGAAGATTATCCTTTATTTAAAATTGTAGGGAAACCGGTGGCTACAAATCCAGATCAGAAACTATCTCAAATTGCATTCGAAAATGACTGGCCAATACTTCGGTTTGAAGAGCCCGTGGGAAAACCCGCGGTGAATGGCTTTAGAACCGGTCTCGCCATTGCGAGTATTTATCCTTCGGCTATTAGAGGACTCATTAAAGGAGCCATTACCATGTCTAGACAAGAGGCTGCTAATGCCACATTTGCGAGTATAGGTGACTTAGGAACTAAACTGGCGGGATTGGAAATAGCTGTTAAAGGAAAGCATAACTTGGAAGAGATTAGACCCGCAGTTTTCTGTTTTAACCACCAAAGTGCAGCAGATTTTTTTATATTAATGAAACTCATTCGTAATGATATTACTGGAGTAGCCAAAAAGGAACTTGAAAGAACGCCAGTAGGCCCTATTTTCACAGCACTTGGTGCCATTTATGTAGACAGAGCCAATAAAGAAAAGGCGATTTCGGCATTACAGCCTGCCGTAGATGCACTTAAAAACGGAATATCGGTCGTAATTGCTCCTGAAGGAACCCGAAGTGGAAGTAGAGCTCTTGGACCTTTTAAGAAAGGAGCTTTTCATATGGCGATGCAAGCAGGGGTGCCTATTATCCCAGTGGTAATTAAAAATGCCTATATGGCAACACAAAAAGGAAGTAGCGTTTTAAAACCCACCCATATAGAAGTAGTCGTGCTAGATCCTGTAGATACTTCTATATGGAAACGGAAAGATCTAGACAAACATATTGAAGAAGTTAGAAATTTGTATCTTAATGAATTGGAAGAATAAGTATTTCAGTCATAAAAATTAAACTATATGAAGCTTAACGTAGGATTATTAGGGGGTGGTTCTTGGGGAACTACCGTTGCCTCGATTACTGCAAAAAACGCAAACACAACGCTATGGGCACGAAATCAAGATACTGTTGATGAAATTAATACCTCACATACCAATAGTAAGTATTTGCCTGGAGCACTTTTAACCAAGACCTTAAAAGCATCGACCTCTATAGAAGAAACCGTACAAGACGCAGATGTTTTGATCATGGGGGTTCCCGCACAAAATTTTAGGGAGGTGTTACGAGCTGCAAAACCTTTCATAAGACCTTGGATTCCCATAGTTAGCTTAGCAAAAGGACTGGAAATAGGGACTAAAATGCGAATGACCGAAATTATCGCTGAAGAACTTCCCGGCCACCCTTCAGGAGTATTGACGGGGCCTAATTTGGCCAAAGAGATTCACTCAGGTCAGGCGGCAGCAGCTGTAATAGCTATGGTTGATAAAACAATTTCAAAAAAGTTGCAACCTGTTTTTAGCACGGGTTTATTCCGTGTTTATACCAATAATGATGTGATTGGCTGTGAACTAGGGGGTGCCTTAAAAAATATTATGGCCATTGCTACTGGAATGGGCGATGGTGCCAACGCAGGGGACAATACAAGAGCGGCATTAATAACAAGAGGGCTTTCTGAACTTACCCGATTAGGGACCGCTATGGGTGGAAAAAGAAGAACGTTTGCTGGATTGGCTGGTATGGGAGATTTAGTCGCTACTTGTTCTAGTGCGAAAAGTAGAAATCACCATGTTGGATTTGAAATTGGACGTGGTAAAAGCCTTGAACAGATCATTGATGAGATGAATGAAGTTGCCGAAGGCGTAAAAACCGCAAAAGTAGTGATGGAACTTGCCGAAGATTATAATGTAGATATGCCAATTTCACGAGAAGTCTACAAAGTTTTATATGAAGGAAATACCGTAATCGATGCTTTTAAAGGCTTGGTAAAATTAGAAAGTGGCTCTGAACAGGAACCAGGATAAAAAGCTATTGTTTCTTCAGTAGTGAATCAAGAATGGCTCCTTTAGCTGTTTTTGGAGGTGTTATTTTTAATAGTTTAGAGAGCGTAGGGACAATGTCGATCGTGCGTGTTGTATCTTTTGTGCTCCCTTTTTTTATTCCGAAACCATAAAAAAGTAGGGGCGTGTGGGTGTCGTATTCATAACCGCTACCATGATCTGAGCCTGTTTCTGCATACACAAGCACATGCTCGTTCAAGGCATATAGTACATCTCCGCTTCTTTCAGAATTAAAACCATTCACTAAATAGGCTTCAATGGTTCCCGAAAACTCGCCCTTTTCTATTTGTGATCGGGTAAGTACGGTTTTAATCTGTGGTTGCTCCAATATGAATTGCTGAATGCTTTTTTCAACTTCTGAAATATCTAGATTAGAGGTAATGATCAATTCCTTATCAAGAAATACTTGTTCATTAGAGATGTTTTTGATGATTTCTGTAGTGCCATATTTTTTAAAAACGTGATCTTTTACTTCAATTTTAAAGGTTGCTTCCTTAAAATATCCGCCAGGGATGTTTTTTTCTTTTAGGGCATTCGCGTTTTCTGAAGCTCCGTGGTCTGAGGTTAAAAAGAAGGTATAACTGTCTTTGCCAACCTGTGTATCCAGTTCAATCAAGAATGCCGCCAGATCACGATCCAAACGAAGATAAGTGTCTTCTACTTCTTTAGAACTAACGCCAAAATTATGCCCGATAGCATCGGTGCTGGACAGGCTAATCAATAAAAAATCGGTTATAGCATCTTTTCCTAACTGTTCACCTTTTAGCGCCGCTACCGCAAAGTTAAGCGTATAGCTATTACCAAACGGCGTGAACTCCAAGAGGTCGTATCCTTGGTTATTTTTGGCCAACTTTTTTAAGTCATACGGAAAATCGGGATGTTCTTTTCCTTTAAAACCACGTTCAACAGTCCGGTTATCTTGCTCGCTTTCGGTATATCTCGCAATAGGCAATAACGGTTCCCAATCGGTCATGTAGTTTTCTAAAACGGCTTTTTCATTAAAACGTTTTACCCATGTTGGTAAGGTATTCCTGTAATAAGAGGAGGTAATCCAATGACCTTGATCTTTTCCCCTGAACCAGTAGGCGGCATCTGCTTTTTTTCCACCGGAGAGTATGGCAGACCTATCTTTTAATGCTATACTTATGGTTTTACTTTGTGCATTAGTTTGCTCTTTAAACGCATCAGATATGGTGTTAACCTGTAAGTATTTTGGAGAACTACGGTCTCTCTTGCTGCCAGTACCTACGGGAGCAACTGAAGCATCATAGACACAGTCAATGAGCGTACTTGTTTTTACGTCGAACCAGTAATTACCTAAAATTCCATGGTCTTTAGGTGTCGTGCCCGTATAGATGCTGGCATGGCCTGGAGCGGTTTTGGTAGGAATGTAGTTGAGGTAGTTGCTCTCACAAGAAAAACCTTCGTTCATCAATCGCTTAAAACCGCCTTCTGCAAATTTTTCAGAAAAACGAGACAGGTAATCGTAGCGCATTTGGTCTACGATGATTCCTACCACTAGTTTAGGTTTATCACCATCATTTTGCCCGTACGATTTCAGAAAAGAACAGAGGAGGAGCCCAATGATAGATGAAAGCTTGATTATTATTCTAAAATGCATGTTGGTTTCAACTTTGACAATGCTATAACTCGACTATGCTAAAGGTATTGTTTTACCTGTTGAAAACATCACAATGGCGGTCTCAATTAATATATAATGCTAGTTAGTAAAGCACTCTAAAAGCTACGTCAACATTTATAGATTGAACGGACAAACTGTTGGATAAAATAATTTTTGACCCTCAAATAGGAATTATTGCAGGTATGTTAATCAAGACAATACGATTACTTAATATAGACTTGATAAGTCATGGCTGCCTTTCCCCAATTGTAGTTTGCGCCAGTGGCACTCCACATATTAAATTTATAATTATACGTTCCCGACCCTTGGACGTGTTGCTCTATATAGCCTTTCACATCGTAAGTGATGGTGCGGTCTACGGCGCCTGAACTAAAATTTTCTATATAGGTATTGGTCAATGTCGCCATACTACTAATGTCTTCACTATCTGGACTGGAATAGTGTGTAAGTGAGAGTTTGCGTGATGCTTGCTGTTCTTCATTTCCGTCCTTAAGAAAACGTATCCCTATATAGGTGCTTGGCGGAGCGGAGTTGGTTAAAGTGCCCATTGGAACAGAATAGTTGATAATAACTTTAACTTCTCTATTGGCTGGGATGGTAATGGCCGCTTGTAACCCTAGATCAATGTTATTTTCGGTAGCCGAACCCTGTAGGCTGCTGTTTACAGGCCTTGTTGCCAAAACTTCGTCTGCACTATAAAGCATAAATGCACGTGCTTTAGCCAAATATCCAGCATTGTCTATAGTGAGTACGTGGCTCCCAAAATCTTCACTCATAGCCCGTATGCGTATATCACCATTAACATCGAGCATCGCAGTAGGGGAATTGGTATTGATTCCCACTTGCGAGTGGGTGGGAAGGGTTAAAAAAAATAAAATAAAAAATAGGGGTGTAGCAATGCTACACGCGGGGAATTGTGTGAATAGGTTCATTTGTTTGTTTTTGAATGATTTTGTGGGGTAAAATCGGGGCTAAATTATTAAAAACTAATGATTTGTAAAAATGGTTTTCGGCCCAAATTTGCTATACGCTGAAAACTTCTTAAAATGTTAAATTATAAAAATGCTCGTAGCCCCTTATGTCAAAGTGTTTTTTAAAATTTGGTCTCGGAGGCTATAATTTTAATTAACAAAGGTTTAACTAAATTACTATTAGATTCATGTTGATTATCTATGAAAACATGAATTTATCGTTAATATTGTTTGGCTTTTATTGTAAGAAAATTCTTTTTTCAGCTTAAAAAGAGTAAGGATTTCACTTACTTTTATGCTGTTTTTTGTTCGGGTATAATTTTTGACTTCTAATTGTGTGCAATGGAGATGTAGCTTTGAAGATGATGCACGTGCATAGCTCAAATTATATGATAAGCAATCGTTATATTTAACTTTTATTTTAAACTATGAAGAACCTAGGACCTTTACTTTTTTGTTTAACCTTTTCAATTATTGGTTTTGCTCAAGATACAATTGCAATTGATAAAAGCGTTTCTTATGGGATTGATGAAAATCATAAAATTATTGTTATTCAACAGTCATATTTAGATTCACTAGCATTGAATACCAACGAGTTAAAGCGTTTTAAGCTTGAAGGCATGATATACGTGATGCAGAACCGTGAGCAGCAACTCCTCAATACAGAAAGCTTTAACGTTGTAAAAGCTACCGATACGTTTCAATTGTTTGTTACACGCCTACCTATCATTAAACTTAATCCAACCGATAGCATCGTGGACGAGCCGAAAAGACATGCAACCTTAAGTTATCTAGATGGATCTACTCGGTTTAGAGCGAATATTGGTATCGAATGGCGCGGCAATAGTGCGCTTAAATATCCCAAGAAATCTTATGATCTGGAGCTTCGGAAAGATCGCTTTTCAGAAGAATCTATGGATTTTAAATTTGGTTCGCTTCGTAAGGATGATGATTGGGTTATGAACAGTGTTTACAATGAACCACTCAAATTACGGTCTTATTTTTCCACGAAACTATGGCTAGACGTGCAGACGCCCCGTTATATTTCTGAAGAACCTAAGGCAAAGAGTTTTACTGATATGCTATTTGCAGAGGTCTTTTTAAACGAAACGTATCAAGGAGTCTATCTTTTTTCTGAACAGCTGGACAGAAAACTGCTGCAACTTAAAAAAATTAAAGGAGACACCGTTCGTGGAGAACTGTTTAAGGCGGGTAGCTATAATGACGGAACTGCATTCAAGGCAGCACCAAAATTTAACAACGCCTTCCCCCACTGGGCCGGATTTGAAATGGAATATCCCTACGAAAACTATGAAGCGCACTGGGATAATCTGCATGACTTTATTGCATTTGTGAGCAATAGCAACGATTCGGAATTTAAAAACAATATCAGTTCTTACCTAGACATCGACAATGCGGTCGATTATTTTTTATTTATCAACCTATTACGAGGCACCGATAATATAAGTAAGAATTATTTTCTTGCCAAGTACGACCAGGATGCGCCCTATTTTTTTGTACCGTGGGATTTAGATGGTGTTATGGGCACAATCCAAGACGGAAAGCGAATCCCCACCACCGATGATATATTAACAAATAACCTATTTGACCGTCTAAAAGCAACAAATGCTTCAGACTATAATAATAAAGTGCAAACACGCTGGAAAGAACTTAGAACCAAAATGTACAGCGATTCGCAACTATTTGAGCGTCTAGAAAAGATCTTCATGTTACTGCGCGATAACAAAGTTTACGAACGGGATGAACTGGTCTGGGGCAGAATGAACACGATATCAGATGATTATGAATACCTAAAAAAATGGTTGTCACAACGCTTGGTTTATCTTGATACTTTTTTTGTGGAGTTTTGAGTAAGAGTAGCGTTTCGTTTAAAATATGGAAAAATAAAGCCCCGTCATCATTACGATAACGGGGCTTTTTGCGGAGAGTAAGGAACTATCCAAAATCTCAAAATATGAGTTTTTTTAGGGCTTAACAACGGCTTCAATTTTTACTGACACCGAATTAGCCCCTTTTTAACACAAGTTTGGGAGTTTTGAAAGAATTTTACGAGTTGGGTGTACAAATTCGCATAAATGAGTTCAAATTAAATTATTTTAGGTCAGATTATAGTAAACTTTTGAGATAAGTACCAAAAAGCGGTATGTTTCTCGAAAGTTTACTAAAATAAATCCTTTGATTTTTACATATCAAAAATAATTAAAACGACCATTATATTGATAGTTTTGATGCTCTGCGGGGTATTTGAACCAATATAGTGGTTATTTTAAAACGATACTTTTTCTTCTAATATTGTTATCAAATTAGCATCATAGTATTTGTATATATCAGGAATATCCAACACTATTATTTTTGAGTAATATTTGGAGCCTGTATGCTTGTGGATCTGATCAAGATGTTTCTTTACTATAACATATACTTTATCTGGCCACTTCAATATATCCGCTGTTAGTTCTGTGGTGCCCCTTTTTGAGGCAGATTAAAAAATTCGTGCCGGCGCATAGGAATCAGTGTTGTAGAAGTTATTTTAAGTTAGTAAAAATGTAAATCAAGTAAATGAGGAAAACCTCAAATGTTTTATACGTCTTTTCTATACTTTTGGAAAAAATTAAAAAATAATCTTAAATGCCTTCAACTAAAAATTTTCAAAAAAGAATAACCATTCTAGATGAATGTTTCTCGTACAGAACAGGTTTGTTCACTTTAGAAAAATTGGGCGAAGTTTTAAATGAAAAAATGGGTATTTCTGTTTCAAGAAAATCAATCCAAAATGATATTAAATATATTAGAGAGCTTATTGAAGAAAATTTGAGCGTTGAAAGAAACATTGATGACTTGGCTGTATTTGTTAAGGGTCTTTACGATGGTAAGAAAACAGCTTTTAGATACGTTTCACCCAATTACTCACTTGGTCACCAATTGTTGAGCAAATCTGATAAAGAACAACTAAAAGAAACACTAGCAATTCTATCTAGATATAGAAATAGAGTTGACTTCAATTGGCTTGATGAACTCTTTCCTAGAATCGAGAGTTCATTTGATTTAATCCACGAAGATTATAATAGCCTCATTAGCTATCAAACTAATAGAGATTATACGGGACAACCCCTTGTCGGTAAACTTTACAACCAATTAATTAGAAAGAAAGTGCTACATATCGAGTACAAATCATTTAAGGAAGCTGAGAGTTACACACGGATAGTTCATCCTT
>JGI24518J20066_1000149_pt1 | contig 17478 bp, 10 predicted proteins | sample LinPmetageLP42_FD_20066 | JGI IMG/M metagenome (IMG submission 20066) | reverse complement strand
ATAGATGCTTTTAAGGAACGTATTTCTGTTTTGGATTGGATGAGCGATTCTACCAAAACAAAAGCAATTGAAAAGTTAGATAAGTTTACCGTGAAAATTGCATATCCCGATAAATGGGAAGATTATTCTACTATGGAAGTATCTGGAGATAAGTCTTATTTTGAAAATATGACTGCAGTTAGTAAATGGGGCGAATTAAAGAACTATTCAGAAATAGGTGAGCCTGTTGATAAAACTAAATGGGGAATGTCTCCACAGACCGTAAATGCATATTTTAACCCATTGAACAATGAGATTGTTTTTCCTGCAGCAATTTTGCAACCTCCATTCTATAACTATACCGCTGATGAAGCTGTAAATTATGGAGGTATAGGTGCTGTTATCGGTCATGAAATTTCTCACGCTTTTGATGACAGTGGCTCTCGTTTCGATGCTGATGGAAATCTTAAAAACTGGTGGACAGAAGAAGATTTAAAAGCTTTTACAGAAAGAGCTGATGCATTAGCCGTACAATACGATAGTGTTATGGTATTGCCAGATGTTTACGTGAACGGTAAATTTACCTTAGGTGAGAATATTGGTGACTTAGGCGGATTGTTAGGTGCTTATGATGGGTTACAGAAATATTATGAAGAAAACGGTCGTCCGGAGGATATTGACGGTTTTACCGCAGAGCAGCGTTTCTTTATGTCTTGGGCTACGGTTTGGAGAACAAAAAGTAGAGATGAGGCTTTGAGAACACAGATTAAAACTGATCCGCATTCTCCTGGTATGGTAAGAGCAACACAGCCATTATTGAACATTCAAGCGTTTTACGATGCTTTTGATATCAAAGAAGGTGATGAAATGTACCTTGCTCCAGAAAAGAGAGTTCATATTTGGTAAACTATTTTTAGTATAATAGAAAAGGGCGCTACAATGTAGCGCCCTTTTTTTGTTTTAGTTCGTCATTGCGAGGAGTTTTTCGCGACGAAGCAATTTGTCTGTTCATGTTTGCGAGTTAATTTTAGTCCGTTAACAAACAGATTACTTCACTACGTTCGTAATGAGGTTAATTTTCTACAGAAACTCGTACTCCTTCACTATGACTGGTAAATTCTGGGGCGTACATGCTTTCAATTGTTGTAATACCGTTACTGAAATTACCTGCATTGTTTACCCGTACATCATATTCAAAGACATAGACGCCTTTTGGTAAATAGTCAAAAAAGAAATTGGTGCTGGCATCTTTCGTGCTTTCGTAATACCCCAATCCGTCTTGCCATTTATATCTAGAAATTACGTTAACGGGCTCAAAACCTGCCGCTCTCATATCCTTCATATGTATAAACTCCATATCTCTGTCCGATCGTAGCTCTATTCTTATTTTAACCAAATCTCCTACTTTTAAAGCAGTATTATCCGTTACTTCGGAAATCACTTCGCCAGTATCGGTATTCTTCTTCAAAAAGATTTTTTTCTTTAATTGTAGTGGAGTCTCGGCACTGGTTATTTTGTCCAAATCCTCAAAATATTGCCAGTACAATGCGCCCCAAGCTATACCGTTTCCTTTTTTGCTTATTTGTACTTCGCCCATTTTAGGGGTTATTTCGGCAGTATTCCACGAAGTTTTAAAATACCCTGTGCCTGCTTCAACTTTAACATCCTCTAATGTAGAAGGCTCCAATTGTTCCCCTCCAATTAAGACATCGACTGCATCGGTTACCGATAACCAATCGCTTCCTTGCAATAGCAATGCATATACCGCTTCGGTAGTTGCTTTGGTGGTGCTCCATTGGTTGGTCTGCTTATTTTTTAATAACCAGATTTTAAGATTATCTATAGTCTCAATATCGGTAGGTCGAATTTCAGAAAATGCTTCAATCAATAAAGCTTGTGTTTCTATAGGTGCTTGATACCAAAACCAAGAACTGGTATTACTTTTCCAGTACATGCCCAATTTATCGCTGGTAATGCTATTTTCTTCTAAAGCCTGAATTATTTTTGAAGCTGTTTTTGTATCATTCATTCTTTGTAATGTTAATGCTAACATTCCTTGGGCATACAAACCTCTTTTTGTCCAGTACTTTTGGGCTTGTTCAATATAGTATGCAATGATTTTGTCCACTTTTTTAGACGTTTCAATATCTTTAAAAAAGCTTCTCATGTATAAATAATGAACCTGATTTGCACTTAGGTGGTCATCATTTATATTAGAGGTATGTTTCTTCATCTCTTCATATTCCTTTACGAATTCGTTATCGAGATAGTCAATTGCTTTTTTAATCATTTCTGATTTAGAATTGAATGAAATTGACAAATTATCTGTATTGGTGTCTTCAGAGGTGGTTAATTTGTTCAAATGTCCCATGCCCGTAACGATATGTTGGGTAATATATCTGTTATCTGGTCCGCCGTTGAACCATGCCCAAGCTCCGTTTGAATTCTGATTCTGAATAAGCTTGTTCAAAGCCGATTGCTGCTCGTTTTTCATTTTGTTTATATTGAACAAAAAGCCTATTCTTTTCTTTTGCTCGCTTTCAGATTGTGCATCTCGTAACCAAGGTGTTTCTTGAATTAATAAAGACTTTAATTCTTCATTCTTTTCAAGATTGCTCAATAAGGCATCAGAACTTGCCCATTGATCGAACACTTCTTGTATTCTTGGGTTACTGTTGGCTATGTAACTTGCTAGTGAATTGGCATAGTATCTTGAGAACGTTTGCTCGTTGCAATCATAAGGGTACTCCATTAAGTAGGGCAAGGCTTGTACTGCATACCACGCAGGATTGGAAGTCATCTCCATAGTCAGTTTGTGATGTTTTAAAGACGCCGAATTCGTGTTCTTCAATTTATCAAGAGTGAACGTTTTGGTTTGATTACTACGAACCCACATGGGTAAGGTTTCGGTTACTAAAGTTCTGTTAGACAAAACGGGCAACATATTTTGTTCACCATCGGAGAAATCACCAGCTTTTGCAATAACTTTGTATTGAACGGTTTGCAATCCTTCAGGTATTTTAAGACTCCAAGAAACTTGGGTGTTTCCCATAGTGTCTACTTCAAAGGATTTTACTTCAAGAATATCTGACGATTCCATCAATTCTTTAGAAATATCTGTACCAGTTAGTCCATCGGTCAGTTCTAACTTTGCCTGACCGGATAATAATTGCTGTGTTAAATTGGAAATTTTGGTGCTAATGGTAATAGTGTCTCCTTCGCGTAAAAAGCGAGGAGCATTGGGTATGACCATTAACTCTTTCTGGGTAACGGTATTTAAGTTGGTAATGCTACTTTCCAGTTCTTTGGTATGCGCCAAAAGTTGTACGTTCCAACGGGTCAAAGCTTCAGGAGAAGTGAAGTTGAACGAAACATTTCCTTCTTTATCAGTCTTTAATTGTGGAAAGAAAAAAGCGGTTTCTTGAAGATTCTTTCTAATTTTTACTGATTCAAAATCTGTTTGTACTGTTTCTTCTGTTTCTGCTTCGGGATCCGTAATTTTAACCCCCGCAACTTTTCCGGATAACTCACTTTCAATATCATTAGCTCCATAACCAACAGTAACCACTTCTTCTAACATGGCATTATCCGTCATCATAGCTGTTGGTGCGGCTGTTTTATACAATCTTCGTGATTCATTGAAATATCCAAAACTCCCAAAATTTAGTCCGAACATATCGAAGGCATCAAATTGTATATTTGGGTAGTTATGGTTGGTATTTTGTGTAAATGACTGAAAGTCAATAGTGGAAAAACTTCTATTGGCATTAGCTCTTCTTTGCGTATAATAATTTGGCTTGCTCAAAGGATTAAAATACCAAGCGTGGGGTTTAAACTGGTCTAAAGAAGCATCGTACATACTTGCTAATAGTTCGGCACTTACTTTTTCACCTTCAGGTCCTTTTATTTTAAATGACCAAGTTTCTTCTGCACCAGGGGCAATTTTGTCCCTAAATGTCATGGTTTCTATTTGAAGATCGCTAGAAGGGTAGGGCACGGCAACCATATAATTACTCGCCTCAAAGTCATTGGCAAATGCATAGCTATAGGACACCAAGAATCCGCCTAAATCATTTTCTGTAACAGGTACAGTAATGGTTTGGGAATTATTGTTGAGTGTAATTACTTTCTCTTTATAAACCTTATGGTCTTTTTCTACCACAACGGTAATATTCAGGTTATCGGCACTGGAAAGAAAGGTTACCTGTGCCTTGTCTCCAACCTGGTATTGCTCCTTATCCGTTTTTATCTGGAACAATTGATTATCTGCCAGGGTATTTTCATTACCGGTAAAAGTAATGATGGCAACATCTTTCACTATTTGTCCAAATTTATCTTTTGAGGTCAGTTCTAGCTTGTATTTTCCAGACTCCCAATTTTTGGTTTTCCCGAAATTCATTTCTTTTGATTCGCCTGTATCAAATTTAGATGAATAGACCATTTTTCCTTTTTCCCACTGGTTAGGGCCGTCTTCGTTATTAAAAGCGTCATGTGGGTAAAGGGTACTGAACTCTTTTGGGGTAAAACCGGCATAGTCTGGTGCTGCCCAAGGTCTTTGGCGTAAAACCTGATCTGGAGCCTGTAGCTTGTATAAACTTACTTCGCCACTGGCTGGCACAAATTGTCCATTTAAATTTGTACTCTCAATGTTGAAGCCGGTATTTTTTAGTGTTTTGTCTATCGAATTGGCGACTATTACATCTACGTTCAAAGCATGATAACCTACGGCTACATTAGTAACGGTGCTTCGTGTTTCGCCATTGATATCGGTAATATCGGCGGTAACTTCGTAGTTAAAAGTGGGTAGGTGTTCTTTTTCGATACTACTGTCAGGTATCGCCTTAAAAGTGATTTCGTAATTACCGGATGCATCTGTAACGGTTTCCCCTTGTACAATTTCTTGAGAAGAACCATTAAAATATGGTCTGGACCAATAATACCAGCGAGGTAAATTCACCACACGTTTTACACGGTAAACTACTTTGGCATCTGAAATAACGCTACCTGCATATGCCGTTGCTTTACCTTTTACACTGATACTGTCGTTTACTTTGTACGTCTCTGTAATCGGCTCAAAATTCGTTTCAAATTTTGGTCGTTTATACTCTTCTATAGATATATTGGTATATCCGTTAACATTTAATTTCTCTGAATATGCGCGAATTGAAAACTGACCTGTTAGTCCGGAAGTTGGGAGCATGAATTCACCTGATACAGAACCAAATTCGTTGGTCTTTAAATGTAGTGTTTCAATTTCTTGACCGTTTACGTCACTCAATGTTACTTGAACACTGGTGTTTTCTAAAATATTGGATACCCCATCATCTTGACTAATGGCTATTCCTTTAAAAAATACGGGTTGACCTGGTCTATAAATACTGCGGTCGGTAAATAGAAAACAAGAATAATTTATGTTGGTTCTATTTTGTTCGTAGCTTCTTCTGATATAGTAATCGCCAAAAAATGCAGTGTTTTTATCTTTATTGACAATGATGTTTACGTTGTTCCAATTGTTATTCTTTTTTTCAATTGAAATAAATCCTGTTTTATCAGATACAAAAGATTCACTTTTTAATCCGTCTTGATAGTTTTTACGGTAGCTTAATTGTATGGCGGCATTGGCAATAGGTTTTCCATTGTTTCTATCGATTACCTGGTAATATTGATGTGTATTGGTTTGGGTTTCTACAATGGCGAAATCAGTTGTTTGTACCGTAGTGTAGCTAAAAACCGGTTTTTTCTCATTTGTAGATTCAGCTGCCAATATGTATACTCCGTTTTCTAGAGCAGGGAGCTTGATCTCTGTACTATGTAATTGGTAATCATGCGCTGTTTTTAAGTCTGCAGACCATGATTTGGATACCGGTAGTTTTTTGATAAAGGATTCCCTTTTGGCGTTGGGATACAACTCATTTAGTGTTTTAAGCTGTTTCTGTGTGATTTTATACGCATTTAAACTTAGGTTTTCAATATTCTTGTAATTGACCAAAAGCCTGCTGGTAGTTTGTGTTGGTATATGTTCTTCCGCTTTTAGATGTATTGATACTTCTTGAATTTGAGATTTTAAAGCCATACATTTTTCAGCTCCTAAACTTTTGGGAAAACGTGCAATGACGCCATCGCAAAGATCAACGGCTTCTTTAAGTTTCCATTGATGGTCCGTTTGGGTTAAAGGCTCATAAGTTTGCCCTATTTTTTGGTAGTATTTAGCAATTTCATAGGTGTATAACCCAGAAAGCGGACTATGCTTAATATTTTCTGCGGAGTTTTCAAGTACCTCTAAAAACAGGCTGTCCTTATTACCAAATGTTGCATTGCTATGAATGAAATTTAGCCTTTCAATATCAACGAATACTAAAGGATTCATATCTGGATTGCCAAAGTGAAATGCCACTAATGCTTGGTAAATATTTAATGCTTTTGCTTGTAGCGATAGTGTTTTCGTTTTATCAATTCTTAAAAAACTAGCGGTATATGCTTCACATAAAATCGCTTCGTCTTCAATTTCAAAAGCATCGGCAGCTTTGTTGATACTGTTTTCGCTAGTGGTATAAAATTCTAAAGCGGTATGTGCCAATAAATCATATAGAGTAGGTCTGTATAATCTGCTTTCTTCTTCGAGATATAGTATATCATCAAAATCTGAAATAGGTAAACTTTGGGTTTTCTCCGCATCATCTAACGATGCAGAAAAATGTACATCTATTTCCTTAAATAATGTATGTAGGTCCCAGGTTCTAAAATCTACGGAATCTACCTTGTTTTCTGTAGTTGTTCTATTGTAAAACCTATACCTGTTGTTTTGAAAATATTGCCAGTATAAATTAGCTAAATGACTGTGTAGAATTTGTTTGGTAGGCGAATCTGCAATTTCAATTTCAGATTTGAATTCATTGATGATATTTAATTTGGCATTCTCTTCAAGCGTCATGGCGTAGTTAGACTTGTGAAGTAAGGCCTTAATGGTCTGTACACTGTTGCTCTCTTCTTTTGCCTGGGTAAATATATTTTCTACCAGTTTTAAGGCAGATTTGGTTCTTTTTTCCTGCTCATGTGCATCAACTTGCTTCCAAAGTTGATCATAAGAATCATTTTGCTGGGCATTACCAAATTGTGAAAACATGAATACGGTTAAAATTAAATATAGTTTTTTCATCATAGTAAAATTACAATACAAAACTGTGCCAAGGTAATTTTATATACAATGAAAAATGAGTGTAATCTACTTTTCGGTTAGTGAGAACAGGTAAGTTTATGGTATACTTGCTGGTTTTTTGAAGAATTGAGTCAATGTCATATTTCATTTACGCATTATTTTCTATTTTGCATGGCTATGCGATTAATTTTAGTGTTTTGAAACATAATATATAATGCCTAAACCAATAGAAAAATTAGAAAATTTATTAAGTAAACCACATAGAATAGTTGTTGTTGCCGTTTTGATGGCAGTTCTTCTGTTTTTAATTTCTTCCTTCTTTTTTAAGGTTGCCAATTTTGGATACGGTTTAGGTATGTCTATAATATTACCCATTATCATATCTTATCCCATATCATTGGTTGTAATTGGTTACACGCAAAAAATTAAGAAACAAAAGCAAGAACTTGTTAAGTTGGATACAATCAATAAAAAGCTCTTCACTTTGATTTCTCATGATATAAGAAGTCCTATTGCAACATTGCAGAGTTTGGTATATTCTATGGCTTTCAATGATTTTGATAGAAAAACCGAAAAGGAATATTTAGGGCAGTTATCTAAACATATTGCCAATCTCGATATGTTTTTGACTGATTTACTACAGTGGTCTCAAGATCAAATTCAGAATAAACCGGTTAATTTCACCCTTTTTAAATGCAATGATATACTAACTCAAGTAGGAGGTTTGTTTGAAGGCTTGTTGATGGAAAAACAAATTGATTTTACTATTGGCGATTTGGACAGTGCTATATATGCCGATAAACAGAATTACGCCTTTGTAATTCGTAATCTTCTGCACAATGCAATTAAATTTACTCCTAAAAATGGAAAAATCCATATTTGTTTAAAAGTTAAGGGAAACGAGGTACATACAATTGTAAAAGATACCGGTGTGGGACTCAACAAGGAAGAAATAGATACCATATTTGAGGGAGAAAAACTTTTTACCCAATTAGGAACGTCCGACGAGAAAGGCACGGGGTTTGGCTTAAATGCTTGCATTGATTACTTGAAGAAAAACAACGGCAGGTTGAGTATAGAAAGTTCACCGGGCAAGGGTACTAAGTTTTCAGTGATTCTTCCTAATTCCTCCACGGCTTTTTAGGGCCGATTTTTATTATTTGGGATTAAAAAAGTAGTTGGTAAAATGTTTAAATTCAACGGAGTTTTACTATAAAGCCATTTCTTAGAATTTTTAAAATTATCAGATATAGTACACGAGTATAATTTATATCTTAAAAGCACAGACCAAAACGGTCTGTGCTTTTTGTTATATAACTTTTAACCAGGGAGAGATTAAAGGAAAGATTCCTTAATCTGTCGTACTAGTTTTGTGCCATCTGGATCTGCTTTTGTTTTTAGTTCACAAAACTTCTCTGCCCATTGAGAAGTACGTATACGTAAAGGCGGATTTTCATTTTTAGCGACGTCTATAACTACTTGAGCAACTTCTAGACCGGTTTGGTAAACAGATTCTTTGCTTTCATTTGCACGTTTTTGGTTGCCTGCCATATATCTTTCAAATATGGGTAGGTATTCTCCTGTTGCAAACTGACCTTCTACGGCTGTTTTTTCTATTGCTGAGGTCATGAATTCAGTAGATATTCCCCCGGGTTCTACACAACTAATTTTAATATTAAAGGCATCGCTTACATAGGCGGCAAGCCCTTCCATAAAGCCTTCTACTGCAAATTTGGCTCCGCAATACAATTCATTGAATGGTTGGCCAACTAGACCACCTACAGAGGTTATACTAATAATTTGTCCGCTCTTTTGCTTCCTCATATAAGGTAATACCGCTTGAGTACAAAAAACTACACCGTGGTAGTTTACTTCGGTTACCCACCTTATTTCTTCTTCACTGGCTTGTTCGGTGGTTTTTGCAAAACCTGCACCGGCATTGTTGACCAATACATCTAATTTTCCATCTTTTGCAATAATAGTCTCCACAGCAGATTTAATGGAATCTATTTTGGTAACATCTAGCGATAAAATCTCTATATCAGGGCTTTCTTGAGCTATTCTCTCTTTCAGTTTATTCGCTTTTTTAAGATTACGCATGGTAGCATATACCTTATAATTGTTGTTGGCGAATAAGATGGCACTTTCAAAGCCTACTCCTGTTGAGGTTCCGGTAATTAATACATTTTTTTTCATGATATCGAATTATTTTTTGGAGTGAATGTTCATTCCAATTTTTTAATAAATTTTTTTATTCTTTGATAGCATCCCAAACCATTTTCATTTGGTGATTTGGAGATGTGTTTTGCGACTGATTAAAATAATAACGTAAATAAGAAAGAATAGCTCCGCCAATGAACATTAGTAATTCTTCTACCTCAATGTCTTTTATAATGCGATCTTGCTTGCCTTTTTCTAAAAGTTCAACAACCTGTGCTATCGCAATTTTACCTACTTCTTTACTTTCGGCGGTAATTATAGGTGAAGCCTGTAATTGCTCCATAAATTGAAAATATGAGGGGTTTTGTACAAAAAAAGCAATGACTGAAGTAAAATAGTTTTCGAATTGAGTTTTGATAGGATTTCCCGATTCAAAATTCAAAAAGACATCTTTTTCATCGTTTTTAATTTTAGTGTAAATATCATTGATCAAAGCATCCTTGTTGGGAAAGTAGTTGTAAATAGTTCCCATTCCCGTACCCGAAGCTTTTGCAATGGCTGACATTGGCGTATTGTGTACTCCTTTTTCAGTTAGCAATTGTAAAGCTGATGATATGATAGATTCCTTTTTATTCACAATGCAAATGTACATTGATTGGAATGTTTATTCCAAATTTTGTTTGCATTATTTTATAAAGTTTCATTGTATTGAAAAAATCGAATTGACCACCAATTAAGTTAAGTGCTTGGGTAAAAAAAATGCCATGAATTACCATGGCATTTTTATTTTCAATCGATACTAGTTTATCAATTCTAGCAATATGAATTGATTTAACTGTGGTCCAAAGGCACTAAAGTTATTATCGGCCACTAAAACCAAAGAACGGTTTCCGTTTTCCAATACCGGGCCTAAGGTGATCCCTTCAATATTGTCAACAATACCTTCGGTCAGTTCTCCTCGAATAGATTCAAAATCGAATAGAAGTTCTTTTGTAGCCTTTATATATGTTTCTCCTTCCAAAGAATCCATATTCCTTACATTGGTAGCATTGGATGCGTCAACCTTATAAATCTTTACATTGTTTCCTCCATCTGTAAATCCGGTAGAGAATGATCTTTCTAAGAATAAGAATTGGTCTGTGCTGTATTCCAGTATTTCAACAACACCATTTATGGTAAATGCAGTTTCCGATGCTTTTCTTACTACTGGATCTAATTCATATACAAACTCCTTTCCAAATGTTCCGTTTTGAGAGAGGTATGAAATTCTTATGGGAGATTCGGTATCTTCAATAGTTGGCTCAACACCATCTTGTTTTAAGGGCAATTCCATATTGACCCAATATCCGTTGCTACCGTAAGCCTTGCATAATCCTTCAAAAGTTCCGTTGTGCACAGGTCCAACATTCTCATTTGTGTTGAACTTATACTTGGGGGCAACTAAAGCTTCAGATAGAAAATTACCTGCTTGGTCAGAAAATCTTATGAATGGATCTATACCGTTGTTAATATTGCCTTCGCTGGTCCATACAATGGTTCCATTAGCTGCTACACGTATTGCTTCGGGGTCAACAGTGTCTTCTGAAAAAGAATTGCCATTTTTATCTTTTAATTCAGTAACACCGTTGATAGATACATCTCTAAAGCCACTTTCGTTAAATTCAATATTAGCGGTATAAAAACGAATGGGTGCAGTGGGGTCATCACTTATTAAATACCACTTTCCGTTTTCATAGTCAATTCCAGATAAACCTCCGATCAAAGTATTTTCAAAGAGCGTTCCATCGGCAATTACGAATTCGTCAATAAAGGAAATTTCTTTTATTTGGTTGGGGTCGTTACCTATGTTGCCGCCTGTATATTCTTCTAAAAATTCACATGAGCAAAAGATTGCACATAGTAATAGACCTATCATTTTAATTGCATTTTTTTTCATCTTAACTAGTGTTTTTGGTTGAACTAGCAAGATGAAGCGTTTAATTTTTTACGGTATTAATCTACTGTTATTTATAGATTAATTCAATATCAAACTTATAAATTTGTGGTGGCACTTACTTACCTATATATCGTTTACCGTTGATGGCAATATGCGAATTTTTATCATTTAGAAAGCAGAATAATTCAATAAAAAAAGCACCCTGTCTTCCTAAGGTAGGGCGCTTTAAAAATAATCTTCAAATTACTTTTTAGTCTTGAAACTGAAGTTCTTTGTTTTCTGTGTTTAGATTAGCATGTTCTTTCTCTTCAATGATGTCTTTAATAAATTCATCGATTTGAGACTTGGTAACATTGGGCATACAGATTACGTGTGTAATATCATCTGTAGCCAATTGCCATTTCTCTTTGATTCGATTTGCGACCTTAGGTAAAACTACGGTGATAGCCCCAGGGTTAGTCCATGCTTTGATACCGATTTTTCGTAGTTCTGTTTTGCAGTATTCAGCGGTCTCCAAACTATGGCGGTATCGTTCCTCTAATCCTTTAACTCCCATTTTCTTAACGGCGTACCATAAAAATAGAGGACTATGGCCGTTTCTAGAACCGGTTATGGTGGTATCTAAAGAACCAATATAAGATATGCCTCGTGCAATTCTATCCCTTAAGGAACGCTTTGCAATAATTACTCCTGAAGGAAATGGCGACCCAATAAATTTGTGGCCGCTAATGGAAATACTATCTGCCCCGTCTTGAAAATCGAAGGGAATACGCGGTTCAATAAATGGTCCATAAGAACCTGCCAAGGCAGCATCACAATGAATATAGTGATTTTGAATAGCCAGTTTTTTTAAAATTCTTTTTACTACAGATACATCATCTTTTGCCTCTGTCATTGTAGTGCCAAATGTGGTCAATATAATAGCAGGTTTGTCTCTGTTTAATTGTAGGGTGTTCTCTAGGTCTTCATAATCTAGCTCTCCGTTTTCTTGGGCTCTTATGGTTATACTTGGTAGGTTAAGCAAGTGTATGTTTTTCTTTACGCTATAATGGGTAGATTCAGAAAAATAGACCATGGCTTTTGGGTGAGATTCTCTAGCTAGGTACAGACCATATAAATTACTCTCAGATCCACCATTGGTAACGTAGCCCCAAAAATCGGTAGGGTCTGCCCTATAAAGTTTTGCAAAAAAGTCAACTACTTCGCGCTCCATTTCATGGGTTTGTACCTTATATGTATTGTCTTCATAAGGGTCGCCAACATTATTTATAGGGTGCTTTAAAAACTCGTATAGTCTTGAATAATCAAAATCCTTCGCAACCGGATAACCAATAACTCTGTCTTTTTCCTGAATTAGTTTGGTTAGCAGCTCATCTATCTTTTCTTCGTTATTCATCATATTGTAATTTAAAAGGTATTTTTGAACTGTAAAATTACGATTAATGATAATTTTTTACTTTATTTTTGTGAATTACAGTATATAAATCTATTTTAATAGAAATATTGGTTCCATAATACTGTTTTATCTTTAATTGTCTAATAAATTAGAATAATAATCTACTATGGATGCAACTGACGGAAAAATTTTAATGCAATTGCAACGTAATGCCAAACAGAATACAAAGGAAATTGCAGCAAAAGTGGGGCTGAGTGTTACCCCAACTTATGAAAGGATCAGAAAATTAGAGCAGCAAAAAATTATAAGATCATATGTTGCCCTAGTCGATAGAACCAAAATAGGAAAAGAGCTTATTGCCTATTGTCAAGTAACGCTTTCGAAGCAACAAAAAAAGCTTGCCGACAATTTTAAAAAGGAGATAATGTTATTGCCAGATATTATGGAATGCCATCAGGTATCCGGTAATTTTGATTATTTATTAAAGATAGCGGTAAATGACATAGCAGGATTTCATGAGTTTATCAATGAAAAGCTATCTATTATTGATGGAATTTCTACCATACACAGCTCTTTTGTACTCGATTCTGTTAAAGATAGTACTGCATTTAACGTTTGATAAATGCGTTGAACTATTGAAAACGGCACACATAACAGATTTTTAAAGTCATTTAAATGATGTTTTGGGTTATCATGGTAATAGTCAATACCTACCTTTGTTCTTGAGTAAATTAACTCCGAAATTCTTTAGTTTTCGGATTTTTTTTGATGTTGTTCAAAACCCTGTTTCCTTTTTAAATCGTGCTATGTTTTAAGGGGAAATATATTCTAAAATTCAAACCTTACAGAGTGCTAACAAAACAAGTATACATGCGTTCATTAATATTGCTATCCTTTATTTTATGTTGTTATACCTATTCCTATTCACAATTGTCTGGGAATGAAAATTCTAAGACGAAAAAAGAGGTTTCGCATTCATTTTATATTACTTCAAATGTTGGTAATGTTCCTTTTGAAGATGCAAAAAAGATTATAGAACAAATGAATAGTGCTTCAGTAAATGATGCTGAGGCTACATTGTTATTGATCGGTAATGTGTTGAACAAAGAAGGGTTTTCTTCTAAAGATAAAAAGCAAGATAAGGTAAAGGATAATCTAAGACCATTGATGGAGCTATGGGACAATTTTAACGGCAACGTAATTTTGACCCCTGGAAAAAATGAGTGGCTTAAAGATGCACCGCAGAGCATAGATGATTTAGAGTCTTTTTTGCAAGATAACAGTAAAGCTAAATTTTGGCTCAATGATGGATGCCCCTTAGAACGGGAAACTATAAATGATGAGGTGGTACTTGAAATGGTTGACTCTCAATGGTTTTTAGAAGATTGGGACGATCATCCATATATTAATGAAAAATGTGAACACAAAACCAGGGATCAATTTTTGGCGGAATTTAAGGATGATTTAAAGGACAGCCAGGGGAAAACCGTTGTCGTTGCGGTCTACCAGCCTGTAATGAGTAATTCAAAAATTTCCGTAATTGATAAAATGGGCGGTTTTGAACCAGAATCGTATCAGAATAAACAGAATAGACAACTGCGCGGTAGAATGGAGACTATAGCTAGCCAATTCGAAGATGTCATTTTTGTGTCTGGCAAAGACCGAAATCTACAGTATTTAGAAGATGATGGAATTCCACAGATCATTAGTGGGTCAATTGGTAAAACAGAGAAAGCTAGAGCTCCAAAAGAAGAGCATTTTGAGAGTGAAAAACAAGGGTATGCAAAATTGACGGTCTTTAAAGACGGTAGTTCGCAAGTAGAATATTTTGAAGTGACGGGCAATGCTGCTGTGTCAATCTTTACTAAGACCATTAAAAGGGATCGACTATTTTTAGATGAGATATCCTATCCGAAGAAAACATATGGAGCTACTACTAAAGCGTCGATCTATACCGAGGAAGAAACAGATAAAACAGGTTTTTATAAATTCTTGTGGGGCGATCATTATAGAAGTCTTTACAGCAAAGAAATTACGGCTCCCGTTTTGGACATAGAGCAATTGCCCGGTAATGTAAAACCCATTTCAGAAGGTGGTGGTACGCAGTCTAGATCATTACGGTTGATCGATGATAATGAACATGAATATACGCTAAGGGCATTACGTAAAAGTGCAGTTCGTTTTCTGCAGACAAATGCGATAGATAACCATTATGTTGTAGATTATCTAAAAAATACCATTGCCGAGCGGTATTTACTCGATTTTTATACAACTGCACACCCATATGCACAATTTTCTATGAACGAGCTTTCTGAGTCATTGGGCGTGCTCCATGCAAATCCTAAAATATATTATGTGCCTAAACAAAAGGGATTGGGTATTTATAATGAAGATTACGGCGATGCACTTTTTATGCTAGAGGAACATGTGGGCGATGAAAATAAAAGTTTCGAAACTTTTGGGAGCCCCAACGATATTTTAAGTACTACCGACCTTCGTATGGAACTTAGGGAGTCTAAAGATGCATATGTTGACGAATCTAGTTTTATTCGTGCTCGATTATTTGATATGTTGGTGGGTAACTGGGATCGGCACCAAGATCAATGGCGCTGGGCAGAATTTAAAACGGCCGATGGTAAAAAAAGATATGAAGCTATACCGCGCGATTGGGATCAAGCTTTCCCAAAGTATGACGGACCAATAATCTCGTTATTAAAGTTTAGTTTTCCGCTACTTCGAAAGATGGAAAGCTATGATGCCGATATCAAAAATGTGAAATGGTTTAATTTTTCAGGATATCCGCTGGATAAAACCTTCATTAAAAAAGCAAATTGGGAAGATTGGAAGGCACAGGTAGATTTTATTCAAGAAAACCTATCTGATGCTGATATTGACTCGGCATTTGAATCTTTACCCAAAGAAGCTCAGGATAGCAGTATAGAAAAGATAAAAAAGAACCTGAGATTACGTCGTGACGGACTGGCATCTATTGCCAAATCATATTATGATTATTTGAACAATTTTGAGGTGGTTCTCGGTACTGAAGATGATGATGAGTTCTTGATCACCCGAAAGCCTAACGGCATTACCGAAATATTGATATCAAAAGATACGGTGGTTTTTGAAAATTCATATGACACCAAACAAACCGATGAAATTTGGATTTATGGGCTTGATGGTAATGATACGTTTACGGTAATGGGTAATGGTGATAAGCCTATAGATGTCAAAATAATGGGGGGTAAGAAAAATGATACCTATGATTTTAAGAATACTAAAAAGGTGAAACTCTATGATTATAAGAGTAAAAACAACACTATCGTAAATCCGAAATCTAGAAAGTGGCTTACCGACTCTTATGATGTCAATAATTATGATTATCAAAAAAGAAAATACCATGAAAACATTGTATTTCCGAGTATAGGGTATGATGCCGATACAGGGTTTAGATTCGGGTTAAAAAATCGTTTTACCACATATGGTTTGGTCAATAATCCTTTTGAGGCGCAGCATACCATAGGTGCCGAATACTTTTTTGCAACCAATGGTTTTGCAATCGATTATAATGCAGAATTTGGTCAAGTATTCTATAATTGGAACTTAGGTTTTGATCTACGCTATGCCAGTCCTAATTTTACAATGAATTATTTTGGTACGGGTAACGATTCTGAATATGATAGTGACCTTGATCGCGATTATAACAGGGTTCGCATACGCCAATGGAAATTTTCTCCTTATTTAGTACATAAGCATGCAGGTAATAGCGTCTATTTAAGAGCGGCGATTGAATCTTTTGATGTGTCAAATGACGATGATCGTTTTGTGGGGCAGGCATTTGCACCAGATAATGATGTTTACGAAGATCAACTGTACGCTACCGCTGAGTTAGGTTACAATTATAAAAATGAGAATGATCCTGCTTTTCCCAATAGGGCAATGGAAGCAGACTTGGTTGCTGGTTATAAATCGAATATTGATCGTTATGATAATTGTTTTGGTTACGTAAAACCCACTTTAAAATTTATATACCCACTTCACCCTAGTGGTATTGCTGTATTCGCTACCAAAATTGCTGGCGAAACGCTAATTGGTAATGATTATGAGTTTTATCATGGTGCAGTTTTGGGTGGTAACCAAAGTTTGCGAGCTTATAGAAATGAACGGTTTAATGGTAAGTCTGCCTTTTATCAAAGTACAGATTTAAGAGTGGGTATTACTAGATTCAAAACCAACTTTATTCCGCTGCAATTAGGTGTAAGTGCAGGCTTTGATTATGGTCGTGTGTGGACAGATAACGATAATTCTTCTCAATGGCATAATGATTATGGCGGTTCGGTTTGGGTGTCGGGCTTCAGCGCACTTACGGGTAACTTAGGTTTTTACCATGGGGAAGATGGTAACCGTGTCATTTTCAGTGTAGGATTCAATTTTTAAACACAGCATGTTTTTTAATTTTACATAGTAAAAGCATTAGTTTACAAGAACTTAATGCGTTCGTAATAATTATTTCCGCCACAGTTAACCCCAACTTTACATTCATTCTTTTGTTTTGGTACTTAAAACCAAACTGTATTAAAATGAAAAATGTATTACGACCTTTTTGTGTGTCAATTCTTGCGATTTCTATTCTGTTTACCTCTTGTGCCGATGATGGTATCGATGGTGTAGACGGAGTCGATGGTGTTGATGGTGTAGACGGTGCTGATGGTGCCGACGGGGCAGATGGAGCTGACGGTGCCGATGGCATGGATGCTGAATTCCCAATAACTATTGATCAGCTTAGCTTTTCTAAAATTGGATCTTTCACTAACGGTAATGATGAAGCCTTTGCTGAAATATCTGCCTTTGATG
>JGI24518J20066_1000144_pt1 | contig 17770 bp, 15 predicted proteins | sample LinPmetageLP42_FD_20066 | JGI IMG/M metagenome (IMG submission 20066) | reverse complement strand
AGAACCGTTACGTTCGGTGCGTTTGCCCCAATACTAAAACCAATATATTTATATAAGGCAATAGGTAGTGAAAGCCTGTTTAAAAATATTAAAAACAAGATTTTATAAACTGTTTCAATAAGCTTACTTTTGCAAAACGCTTAAAGAGAGATTATGAAATACCAAACCAGAAAACCAGCCATTATTCTATTAGCAGACGGAACCATTTTCTACGGAAAAGCAGTAGGAGGCAAAGAGGGTTCAGCTTTTGGCGAAGTTTGTTTTAACACAGGGATGACCGGCTACCAAGAGATTTTTACAGATCCGTCCTATTTTGGACAATTAATGGTTACCACCAATGCCCATATAGGAAACTANGGTACCAATAAAGATGAAGTCGAGTCTGAAAGTATAAAAATCGCCGGACTGATTTGTAGAAACTTNAGCTATCATGAATCAAGACCAGCCTCAGATGATACCTTGGAAGGTTTCTTGTCTAANAATAATTTATTGGCAATTAGCGATGTAGATACGCGCGCATTGGTTAANTATATNCGCGATCATGGAGCAATGAATGCTGTCATTTCTACTGAAGTCGATAATCTTGACGGTCTAAAAAAACAATTGGCCGAAGTGCCAGATATGAACGGCTTAGAGTTGGCGAGTAAAGTCTCCACTAAAGAACCGTATTTTTTCGGAAAGGAAGACGCCACCTACAAAATTTCAGCATTGGATATCGGAATTAAAAAGAATATCCTTCGCAACTTGGCCGATCGGGATTGCTATATCAAGGTGTTTCCATTTAATGCATCCTTCCAAGAGTTGAAAAGCTTCGAACCAGACGGCTATTTCCTGTCTAACGGACCTGGAGATCCAGAACCGTTAACAGAGGCCATTAATCTTACAAAACAAATCATCGAAAGCGGGCAACCCCTTTTTGGTATTTGCCTAGGGCATCAAGTATTGGCGTTAGCGAATGGGATTTCTACTTATAAAATGCATCATGGGCATCGGGGCATTAATCACCCTGTAATTAATTTACTCACTGGTAAAGGAGAGATTACTTCACAAAATCACGGTTTTGCAATAAACAGGGAAGAGGCAGAAGCCCATGACGATATCGAAATTACCCATTTGCATTTAAATGATAAGACTGCGGCGGGCATTCGTATGAAGAGTAAGCCTGTTTTTTCAGTTCAATATCATCCAGAAGCAAGTCCAGGACCACATGATGCGAGCTACCTGTTTGATGCGTTCATCGAAAACATAAAAAAGAGTACAGCATCAGCTACAAGTCACTAGCCAATAGCAAATGATTGTGGTCATAAAAATATATTGCTAAACTAATCATTTAAATAATCCTTCAACCAAACTCCATGAGTATCATCATAGACATTAAAGCACGGCAAATTTTTGATTCAAGAGGAAATCCTACCGTAGAGGTAGATGTCATAACCGAGCATGGTTATATGGGTAGGGCAGCAGTGCCTTCTGGCGCATCAACAGGTGAGCATGAAGCGGTCGAATTGCGCGATGGTGGTGATGCCTACATGGGAAAAGGGGTGTTAAAGGCAGTGGAAAATGTAAATGGTAAAATCGCAGGAACGCTTTTGGGTGTTTCTGTATACGATCAACCTCAGATAGACCAAATTATGATCGATCTTGATGGGACTTCAAACAAATCTAAATTGGGCGCGAATGCTATATTAGGTGTTTCGCTTGCCTGTGCAAAGGCAGCTGCAAATGAGCTTGGTTTGCCTTTGTATCGATATGTAGGTGGGGTAAGTGCTAAAACGTTACCAGTACCTATGATGAATATCATCAACGGAGGTTCACATAGTGATGCACCAATTGCTTTTCAGGAATTTATGGTCATGCCAGTAGGGGCTAAGTCCTTTACGGAAGCATTGCAAATGGGGTCTGAAATTTTCCATAACCTCAAAAAGGTCTTGCTTGACAGAGGATTGAGTACGGCCGTAGGAGACGAAGGTGGTTTTGCTCCAACGCTCGACGGGACCGAAGATGCACTCGAGACCATTGCCAAAGCAACTAAACAGGCAGGCTATACCTTGGGCGAAGATATCATGATCGCGCTCGATTGTGCTGCTGCCGAGTTTTATGTGAACGGCAAGTATGATTATACAAAATTTGAAGGCGATTCAGGAAAAGTGCGCAGTAGCAAAGAGCAAGCAGATTATTTAGCAGAACTTTCAGAGAAATATCCTATTGTTTCGATCGAGGACGGTATGGACGAAAATGACTGGGAGGGCTGGAAATATTTAACCGAAAGGATAGGCGATAAAGTACAGCTCGTAGGGGACGATTTATTTGTAACTAATGTAGAGAGATTATCGCGGGGAATTTCAGAAAACATTGCAAACTCGATTCTTATAAAGGTAAACCAGATAGGGACGTTAACCGAAACAATTGCAGCGGTAGATATGGCTCACAATGCGGGTTATACTTCTGTGATGTCGCATCGAAGTGGCGAGACCGAAGACAATACCATTGCAGATCTTGCCGTGGCGCTCAATTGCGGGCAAATTAAAACGGGGTCGGCTTCTCGCAGCGACCGGATGGCAAAATACAATCAATTGTTACGTATTGAAGAGCAATTAGGAGAAGTAAAGTACTATCCGGGAAGAAAAGCTTTTAAAATATAAGTAGTGCAATAATCTTACTTTAAGGTTTATTTAACCCTACATCCCTGGTTAATTGTTAAAAATATCGCTCAATATTTCGTAAATTAGCGTTTCAGAAAAAGTATAAAAATTTAATTAAAAATATGTCAAAAATAGCTACACTCGAGATTAATGGAAAAAAATACGAATTTCCGTTGGTTGTGGGTACCGAAAATGAAGTTGCAATAGATATAAAGTCACTGCGTGCAGATACTGGTGGTGTAACCACCATAGACCCAGGATATAAAAATACAGGATCGTGTGAAAGCGCGATTACTTTTTTAAATGGAGAAGAAGGTGTCTTACGATACAGAGGGTACGCTATTGAAGAACTAGCAGAAAAGGCAGACTTTCTAGAAGTAGCCTATTTGTTGATTTTTGGAGAATTGCCTACCAGAGATCAATTTGAAAAATTTCATCAGGACATAAAAGACCAGTCTCATGTAGATGAAGATGTGAAAAAGATATTGGACGGATTTCCTAAATCTGCGCATCCAATGGGTGTCATATCATCACTAAACTCGGCTCTAATAGCCTTTAACCCTTCTTCGGTTAATGTAGATAGTGAAGAAGAAATGTACAATGCTATTGTACGAATATTAGGTAAATTTCCGGTTCTTACGGCATGGGCCTATAGAAAAAGAACAGGTTTGCCATTAGATTATGGCGATGACTCCCTAGGGTATGTAGATAATTTTTTAAAGATGATGTTTAAAAAGCCAAATGGGGAGTATGCACCTAATGAAACTGTGGTAAACGCGTTGGATAAATTATTGATCTTACACGCAGATCACGAGCAGAATTGTTCTACTTCTACGGTACGTATGGTAGGTTCATCTCATGCGGGACTTTTTGCTTCTATCTCAGCAGGTATCAACGCGCTTTGGGGACCACTTCATGGCGGGGCAAACCAGGCTGTTATTGAGATGCTAGAAGCGATCAAAGAAGATGGTGGCGATACGCATAAGTTTATGAACAAAGCAAAAGATAAGGAAGATCCTTTTAGATTAATGGGCTTTGGGCATAGAGTGTATAAAAATTTTGATCCAAGAGCGAAAATCATTAAAAAGTCGGCAGATGAGCTGCTCGCAAACCTTGGTGTAGAAGATCCAGTTTTGGACATCGCAAAAGGATTAGAAAAAGAAGCGTTAGAAGATGCATATTTCGTAGACAGAAAATTGTACCCTAATGTCGATTTTTATTCAGGCATCATTTATCGCGCTATGGGCATTCCCGTAGAAATGTTTACCGCTATGTTTGCATTGGGTAGATTGCCAGGATGGATTGCACAGTGGAGAGAAATGAGGTTGCGAAAGGAACCTATTGGTCGTCCAAGACAAGTGTATATTGGTGAGAACAAAAGACCCTTTATTCCTGTGGAAAAAAGATAACAACACATAATTTTATAATAGTACAAAAGCATTTCAGTTCATTGAGATGCTTTTTATTTTAAAGATACTTTTTAACGATATGAATTTTCGAATGAGGGTTTAAATTTGTTTTAAAGTTTGCAAGAATAGTATATTTGTTTTTTATGATACAATTGAATATTACAAATGAGTTTTCAAGACTTAAAGCTGTAGTTTTAGGAACAGCAAACAGCAACGGGCCTACACCTTCTTTAGCCGATGCTTACGACCCTAAATCGGCGCAACATATTAAAGCAGGTACCTATCCGCAAGAAAAAGATATGGTCAAAGAGATGGAATCCGTGGCGGCAGTTTTTAAAAAATATGATGTCCAGGTGTATCGCCCTGAAGTAATACAGGACTACAACCAGATTTTTTCTAGGGACATTGCCTTTGTCATAGAAGATAAATTTTTCAAATCGAATATCTTGCCGGACCGCGAAGGAGAGTTTACGGCCATAGAACATATCTGGTCACAGGTGCCAAAAGAAAACCGTATCAAATTACCAGAAGATGCTCATATTGAAGGAGGAGATGTCATGCCGCATGGTGATTATATTTTTGTAGGTACCTATCGTGGCGAAGATTATCCAGATTATATCACCGCACGAACAAATGAAGCAGGTGTCGATTTTCTTCGGAAAGTGTTCCCAGACAAAAAAATAAAATCATTTAACCTTAGAAAGAGCAATACGGTAGCAGAGGACAATGCGCTTCATTTGGATTGTTGCTTTCAGCCCATAGGAAAAGGGAAATGCATTATTCATAAAAATGGCTTTCTTGAAGAAGAGGAATATGAATGGCTCGTGAATTTCTTCGGAAAGGAAAACTGTTTTCACATTGATAAAACCGAAATGTATCACATGAACAGTAATATCTTCTCCATTTCTGAAGGCGTGATCATTTCAGAAAAGAACTTCACCCGATTAAACACTTGGTTGAGAGCGCAAGGTTTCACCGTAGAGGAAGTGCCTTACTTTGAAATCTCCAAACAAGAAGGATTGCTCAGATGTACCACGATGCCTTTGCGGAGAGATTAACCACTTTCCTAACAAACAAAAAACCCGACGCTAGTCGGGTTTATGTTTTTATATAAATGAGTATTAAAAATTTAAATTTTCAGTCAGATAAAATTAAGGACAAAAAACAGAAAATCTTTCCATTAAATTTTACAGCGAAGCGGTTTTGTTTTTTTTATAACTACAAGCAAAGCGCTCTACTAACTACCGTCTATTTTAAAATGCTGCAAGCAATTTTAAAATGTATTAATCCCTAAGCAGCCCTCTTGAAATTACGATCTTTTGAATTTCAGAAGTTCCTTCGTAGATCTGGGTGATTTTTGCATCGCGCATCATACGTTCTACATGGTACTCTTTTACAAATCCGTTACCACCATGAACTTGTACGGCTTCAACCGAAACATCCATGGCCACTTGTGAAGCGTACAGTTTTGCCATAGCGCCACTCATGTCGTAATTGTGATCGTTGTCCTTGTCCCATGCTGCTTTATGCACTAGGTGACGGGCAGCTGTAATGGTTGTGTGCATATCGGCCAATTTAAAAGCAATGGCTTGATGGTTGCAAATTTCGGTACCAAAGGTCTTACGCTGTTTTGAATATTCTCTTGCCAGATCGTAAGCGCCTGCGGCAATCCCTAAGGCTTGTGCGGCGATACCAATACGACCGCCGGCCAATGTTTTCATGGCAAATTTAAAACCAAATCCATCTTCACCAATTCTATTTTCTTTAGGCACTTTAACATCATTGAAGTTAAGGGTGTGGGTATCACTTCCGCGGATTCCTAATTTATCTTCTTTAGGTCCTACTTCAAAACCTTCCCAGGTTTTTTCAACGATAAAAGCATTGATTCCCTTATGTTTCTTTTCTTTATCGGTTTGAGCGATGACTAAATAATAATCTGCTGTTCCTCCATTGGTGATCCAGTTTTTGGTTCCGTTTAAAATATAGTGATCTCCTTTGTCAATAGCTGTCGTTCTTTGAGATGTTGCATCACTACCAGCTTCCGGCTCACTAAGGCAAAAGGCTCCTATCGATTCTCCAGTAGCTAGTTTGGTAAGGTATTTTTCTTTTTGTGCTTCCGATCCATACGCTTCAAGTCCATAACATACCAAAGAATTGTTTACAGAAACAATTACAGAGGCAGAGGCATCCACTTTACTCAATTCTTCCATCACGATTACATACGCCAAGGTGTCCATGCCGCCACCGCCATACTTAGGGTCTACCATCATGCCTAGAAAGCCAAGTTCGCCCATTTTTTTAACCTGTTCGGTTGGAAACTCTTGTTTGTTATCGCGTTCTATCACGCCAGGAAGCAATTCATTTTTTGCAAAATCACGTGCTGCGTCGCGGATCAATAAATGTTCTTCAGAAAGGCTAAAATCCATTATGGTATATCGTTTTAGTAAATTTTTAAAAAGTCTAGCAAAAGTACTGCTTTTAACAATAATCCTCAAGGAGACCTTCTTAAAATAAGGTGAAATTTATGAGTCACTCAATTCGGGTTATCAGAACAATGTTGTATAAAGTTTCCTACTTTTACACGAATGAAAAAAAATAGCTATCATGTGGTTGGTGTTATGAGCGGCACTTCTTTAGATGGGGTGGACCTTGTAGAATGTTTTTTTGATGTTTCTGAAGACGGCTATAGCTATAAAATGGGAGTTTCGGTGACTGTTCCGTATACTCAGTTTTGGAAAAATAGATTACAACAAGCGATAACTTTTTCTGAAAAAGAACTCATTGTTTTAAATACTGACTATACCGAACTACTAGCGGAATTAATTTTAGCTTTTTTAAAGGATAACAAGATTGAAAAATTGGATGCGGTATGCAGCCATGGGCACACCATTTTACACCAACCGGAAAAAGGACGCACCTTACAAATAGGAAATTTACCGAAATTGGCGTTACTACTCGATCAAACCGTTGTTTGCGATTTTAGGGTTCAGGATGTTGCCATGGGTGGGCAGGGAGCACCTTTGGTTCCAGTGGGCGATCAACTGCTTTTTAAAAACTACGATTATTGCCTTAATTTAGGAGGTTTTGCTAATATATCTACTGAAATTTCAGGTAACAGAATAGCCTATGATATCTGTCCCGTAAATATTGTACTGAATATCTACGCCGAAATGTTAGGAAAGCCCTATGACGATGGTGGCGAGATTGCTTTAAAAGGGAAGGTGGATAAAGCCTTGTTGATGCAGTTAAACCAACTGCCATTTTACTCCAAAAAACCACCTAAATCTTTGGGATTAGAATGGGTAAAAGAACAAATATTGCCTATACTGAATGCTTCGGGTAAATCGCCAGAAAATGTTATCGCTACATTTACTGAGCATATTGCGATGCAAATTAGTAAGGAGCTGGTTCAAGATGCTTCTGTATTAATAACTGGTGGAGGGGCATATAATCGTTTTCTGCTGAAACGGTTGGGGAATTTTAGAAATTGTAACATAACAGTACCGCCTTCAGAAATCATAGAATTTAAGGAAGCCCTTATTTTTGCGCTCCTAGGTGTACTAAAACTGCAGAATGAAGTGAATTGTTTAGCCAGTGTAACAGGAGCAGAAAGCGATCATTCCAGTGGTAAAATTTTCAGAATTTAAAAATGAAAGAAAAGAAAAAAAAGAAACCAGATCAAGTTGTTTTTGATGAGAAAAGTCAGAAGTATGAAGCGTCCATTAAGCCGTATGCAACAAACGTGGGCGCCCCGGCCATACAAATGGAGGATGTAACTTCCTGGAAAAATACGAGCGTTAAAAAAGTGAATCACCACTTTAAAACGAACTTTGAAAAGATAAAAGCGCAATATGACGCGATGATGGAGGCTTTTGAATATAATGATCTAATCTACCGCGCAAAGTTTAGTTTTGAACCTGTAATAGGGCAAGTCTACCATCTTTACAGGGCTAAAGACGATACCACATTTTTGTCGATGATTGCCCCTTCAGAATGTTCATTCAAATTTATAGATAGTTTTGCATTGGATATGGATAGGGTTTGGCAGCGAGTTGATAACGTTGATGCATAAACCAATAAATACTTCGATAAAATAAACTTAAAATAACAAAAACCCTTTTTCAATTTTTTATATTTGTTGCAGAACTTCACAATTACATGAAAGAATTACTTACCAAGTACGAGAATAAAGAACCAGAAATTGTTTTTCATTGGAATGATCCAGAAACCGAAGCCGAAGGCTGGACGGTTATCAACTCGTTGCGCGGTGGCGCAGCCGGAGGAGGAACCAGGATGCGATCTGGCCTGAATGAGAACGAAGTGCTTTCACTGGCGAAGACCATGGAAGTGAAATTCACGGTTTCTGGCCCTGCCATTGGCGGTGCAAAATCAGGAATTAATTTTGACCCGCATGACCCTCGTAAGAAAGGAGTGTTGGAGCGCTGGTACAAAGCGGTGTCCCCATTGCTAAAAGCATATTATGGAACAGGGGGTGATCTTAATGTAGATGAAATACATGAGGTGATCCCAATTACTGAAGAAAGTGGCGTTTGGCATCCACAAGAAGGTGTTTTTAACGGCCATTTTACACCCACGGAAGCAGATAAGATCAATCGGATTGGCCAACTTAGGCACGGCGTGATTAAAGTGCTAGAAAATGACACGTATTCACCAGATGTTTCTAGAAAATATACCGTGGCAGATATGATTACGGGCTACGGTGTGGCAGAAGCTGCCCGTCATTATTATGACATTTATGGCGGTAGTATAAAGGGAAAACGTGCCGTGGTACAAGGATTTGGTAACGTAGGTGCTGCTGCAGCTTATTACTTAGCACAAATGGGAGCTAAGGTAGTGGGTATTATAGATAGAGTAGGAGGCGTTATTAACAAAGACGGTTTTTCTTTTGATGAAATAAAAGAGTTATATCTCAATAAAGATGGAAACACACTTGTCTCAGAGAACATGATTCCGTTTGACGAGATCAATGATAAAATCTGGAAGTTAGAGTGTGAGGTATTCGCCCCTTGTGCTGCGTCTAGATTGATAACTAAAGACCAGATTTCGTCTATGATGGAAACAGGTCTTGAAGTAATTAGTTGTGGTGCAAATGTACCTTTTGCAGATAAAGAAATTTTCTTTGGNCCTATTATGGAATATACAGACGAACGTGTGAGCCTAATACCAGATTTTATTTCAAACTGTGGAATGGCNCGTGTGTTCGCTTATTTTATGGAACGTAAAGTGCAAATGACAGACGAGGCAATTTTTAATGATACTTCCATTACTATTAGAAACGCAATACAAAATACCTTTGATAATAATAGCACCAAGACACACATTAGTAAGACTGCGTTTGAAATTGCACTCAAGCAACTACTTTAATTAAAAATAAAACACTCCTTACACTATGGAATCGATTATTATATTAATTTTTATCATCGGATACCTCTCCATCACCTTGGAGCATCCTTTAAAATTAGACAAAACAGTTCCCGCTTTAATCATGGCGGCTTTAATTTGGGCAGTCTTGGCCATAGGTTTTCATGCCGGTTGGTTTGATGTTATAGACACCCATGAGCGGGCTTTTAATTTCTTGAGCGGTGGGGAAGCAGCCGAAGAAGGTTTTGAAAATGCACTGTTACATCATTTAGGAAAAACCTCAGAGATCCTTATTTTCTTGATTGGGGCAATGACTATAGTTGAAATTATAGACCTTCATCGTGGTTTTGAGATTTTAAAAGGAGCAGTAAAGACGAAAAGTAAAAAAAAGTTGCTTTGGATTATAGGTATTCTTGCCTTTATACTTTCAGCAATAATTGATAACCTTACCGCAACCATCGTTTTGGTAACGTTATTACGTAAGCTCATCGTTGTTAGAGAACAAAGGCTTTGGTATGCCGCTATGGTCGTAATTGCAGCAAATGCGGGTGGCGCTTGGTCTCCTATTGGTGATGTAACCACAACNATGCTTTGGATNGCAGACAANGTTACNGCAGCAGGNCTNATTGANTTTGTNGTNCTGCCATCTNTCGTTTGTTTTGTGGTTCCTTTTGTAATTGCAAGTTATANGCCTGCCTTCAAAGGGGAAATCCATGTTAATAATACCGAAGATAAAGAGACAGAACGCCTACTTAGTTCAAAAACAATGTTGTTTTTAGGGCTAGGAATGATCGTTTCGGTACCTGTTTTTAAGACAATTACACATTTACCACCTTATATCGGGATGATGTTTGCCTTAGGTATCGTATGGTTGGTTTCTGAATATATTCATCCTGAAGAAGATTTCAGTAAAGAAAGAAGACATTTGTATTCCGCTCATAAAGCACTTTCTCGTATCGAAATTTCCAGTATCCTTTTCTTCCTTGGGATTTTAATGGCTGTAGCCGGATTAGAAAGTTTGGTCTTTGGTGTTGCCGAAAATGGAGATCCAGTAGGAACCTTAAGATATCTTGCTGAGGTGCTCCAAGAAGCCATTCCTAATCAGGATGTGGTGGTGTTATTATTAGGTGTGCTGTCTGCTATTATAGACAATGTTCCTTTAGTAGCCGCCTCTATGGGGATGTACGATGCGCCTACAGATTCTGTATTGTGGCACTTTATAGCCTATTCTGCAGGAACAGGTGGAAGTATGTTGATTATAGGTTCGGCAGCTGGAGTTGCAGCCATGGGGATGGAGCGTATCGATTTTATTTGGTACCTCAAAAAAATTACCTGGTTGGCTTTTGTAGGGTTCATCGCTGGAGCGGGAGTCTTTTTATTGTTCGAGCGCGTACTATTTCACCATACATAACAATTTCTTTTATTCATTTTCGTTAGTACTAAAAACTAAATAACTTATATGCTAAACCTTTTAATACAAGAAGGCGCTCAGGATATTGATCCGTTGTTGGACGAAGAGCCCGTTGAAAAAACACTTTCTATAATCGAACTGCTCATGAACGGTGGTCTGGCAGCTCAGATTATCATTGGAGTGCTATTTATACTACTATTTGTTGCCGTATATATTTATTTTGAAAGGTTATTTGCCGTGAAAGCTGCTTCAAAAATGGATAGTAATTTCATGAATCAGATACGGGATAATGTTTCTTCTGGTAATATGCAGGCGGCAAAGGTTTTATGTGCCCAACAAAACACACCTGTTTCGCGTTTAACTGAAAAAGGTATTTCCCGAATAGGAAGTCCTTTAGAAGATATTAATACGGCCATTGAAAATGCAGGTAGACTAGAAGTATATAAACTGGAAAAAAACGTAAGTGTATTAGCAACTATTGCTGGAGCAGCACCCATGATTGGATTTTTGGGTACTGTAATCGGTATGGTGTTAGCTTTTCATCAATTAGCAACCAGTAGCGGGCAAGCAGAAATGGGTGCCCTGGCCGAAGGGATCTATACAGCCATGACTACAACGGTAGCCGGTCTTATCGTAGGTATTATTGCCTACATGGGCTACAACCATATTGTAGTGCGAACAGATAAAGTGGTACACCAGATGGAGGCCACGGCAGTAGACTTTTTAGACATCTTAAACGAGCCAGCATAATATGAATTTGCGAGGAAGAAATAAAGTGAGTGCAGAGTTTAGTATGAGCTCCATGACAGATATTGTGTTCTTGTTATTGGTTTTCTTTCTGCTTACCTCTCCTGCAATTACACCAGATGCATTAGACCTTATCCTACCAAAGGCAAAAGGGAAAAGTACCAATGCGCAAAAGGCAAGTGTGAGCATTACGGCAGAAGGTGCGTATTATGTTAACAAGGAGCGCGTGAGTGAATATAGCATAGAAAAAACCTTGGTAAGCGCTTTAGCGGGTCAAGAAGAACCTACGTTAATTTTACGCGCCGAAGAAGGAGTGCCCATAGAGCAAGCTGTTTTTGTGATGGATATTGCCAATAAAAATAATTTTAAGGTAGTCTTGGCAGTACGTCCTAATTAGGGCGTTACCAAGACGCTCATTGCTTTCGGCCTTGGTCGGGCTTTTGGCAGTCGCTTCCAGACAAAAGCGTCTGGAGAGCTCCAACAAAGCCTCAATCCCTAACGCAAAAAGAAGTGTGGCATATTTTTAGCTATTCAGTAATACAGATAAAGAATGAGCATGTTAGATACAGAACATAAGAAAAAGAGCATGGCGATCACCATCGTGCTGCATGTGCTTATTGTATTGTTGCTATTCTTTGTGGGTCTTCACTATTTAGACCCACCACCAGAGAACGGGATTGCTGTTAACTTCGGGACAACAGAAACAGGTAGTGGAAATATCCAGCCGTTAGAGAAAATAAAATCAGCTCCCAAACAAGAAACCCCGCCACCCGTAGAACAACCAAAATCTGAAATTAAAGAAGACGTTGTCACCCAAGATAATGAAGATGCTCCAGTTATTAAAAAAGAAAAAATAACGAAGGAAAATGTGGAGACGCCAAAAAAAGTAGTACCTAAAAAGGAGCCTGTAAAAAAACCAGATCCTACCCCAGACAAAACGACGAGCGATGCGCTTTCAAATTTGATCAATGGTCCTAAAAGTGACGGTACCGCAAAAGGAAGTGAAGGTAACGACAATAAGGCCGGAGATAAAGGAAGTATAGATGGCGACCCGAATGCCAGCAGCTATTACGGTACAGGTAAAGGCTTAGATGGTGACGGAAATTATTTGCTAGGCGGCAGAAAAGCACTCAACAAGAAAAAATTCACCCAGGACTGTAATGAAGCAGGAACTGTCGTGGTTAGTATCGAGGTAGATCGAAATGGTAAAGTAATAAGTGCCACTCCAGGTGTTAGGGGAACTACCAATAATTCCAGATGTTTACTGGAACCTGCAAAAAGAGCAGCATTAGCGACCCGTTTTAATGGCGACGACAAAGCGCCTGCAAAACAAATAGGAAAGATTATCTACAAATTCAGTCTTTCAGAATAAAAGAGTACGATTTATACTACAACTTTTTTCATAACTTCACCGCTTTTAGATAAAGCTTTGAAAGGGGATACATTAAAATATTTAGCAATTTTCTTTGGTTTGGTTTCCGTCTTTGTTTCCATGATTTATGGTAATACTGAAACGCTCTATATCAAACCATTATTTCATGTATTTATCTATTGGTTTTATGTAAATCAAACCAAGAAAAATAATTGGCTTTTACTACTTTTCTTAACTGCGGCAATGGTTGGCGAAATGTTTGTCGCATTAGGTTTCGAGGCCAATTATACTCGGGTTATGTTGCTCTTTGCAGTTGTTTTCTTTTGTGGAATTATATTGCTCAAACCTGTCTTAAATAGTACAAGACTAAAGTTTAAGTTAAGCCATGTGCTCATACCTATGGTCGTAGCCGTTGGGTTGGTATATACTATTATATCTATCTATATTTCTGCAGTCGATTATATGCCACAACTTTTTTTCTATTCTATTTCACTCGTGCTCTATTGTGTCTTCATATTTTCATGCTTTTATATTACTTTATTTAATAAACATCCTAAAAACACTTACATTTTTATAGTTGGAGTTGGGTACATTTTAGTTACTGTAGGCACTTTTTTGTTTGAGGTAATTCAACCTTCCAGATTTTTATTGGGACTGGCAAATCTTAGCGAGGTGATAGCTCAGTTTTATTTTGTTATTTATGTAATAAATATCAAAGATGTTGCTACTAAAATGAAATGGTATCTTTGATGCTCTCAAAGTGATTAAATAGCTAATGGCCTCTATCAGTTCAAATAATAATGACCAGGGTTACGCCAGCAAAGAAACCCCAGAAATTTAATAGTTTCAAACTTTCTAAATATTCTTAGGCCTTATTAAAAGTTTTATAGTAACTTCCTACACTTATACTCGGGATGACCTTTTCGTCAATTTTAAAATATTCGTTCCTCGCGGTAGGGTTTTTATCGTTAGCAATCTCTTCGTTATTCTCGAATATAGAGATAGGCTTTATCAAGCCCTTATTTTATGTGCTATTTTATGGAGTGTATTGGCAGGCAACAAGAAAAATAAATGTGCTTCTAATTATCTTTTTATGTTGTGGCATCATTGCTGAGTTTTTTACGGCCTTGGGATATCAAGAAAATTTTGAAATCATAACCACATTTTATATTTTTTATTATTTAGTAGGCACTTTGCTTTTATATCCAGTGCTCAAACGCATGCATTTCGAAAATTTGAAAAGTTCAGATTTAACAATTGCTTTTCTAATTTTAATCTTTTTAACCTATATCTTAATATCCGTTATCCTGATGTCTTTGGATCTGATAGTAAACTTTTCACTTTTGATTTTAAATGCTATATGCTTTCTCTATTTTATTGCATCTTGTTTTTATGTAGCAGGCTTTAATAAACATTCTAAGAATTTATATATGTTTTTGGTTGGGATCTGTTATTTATTTGTAGGTATTTGCTCGTATTTAAATGAATTGATCTTTCAATTGCCTATATTATCCGTGTTAGTTAATCTCTCTGAAATTGTAGCTCAAATCATTTTCGTATATTTTTTAATACACATCAAGGATATCATAAAACCCAAAGAGTGGCTTGTCTAGAAATATATAGATTGTAGTGTTAATGCTACAGATCATGGTCAAATCACTAAACAACTAATCATTTCACATTATCGACTACAAACAAACAACCACATGGCTTTTTGAACAACTGCCCATGTACCAGAGAATAGGGAATGCAGCATATAAGGCAGATCTCGACACTACGTTGCGACTGGCTTCTTACTTAGAACATCCCGAAAACACCTTTAAAAGTATCCATGTCGCTGGCACTAATGGTAAGGGTTCCACTTCGCATATGTTGGCTTCGATACTTCAGGAAGCAGGTTACAAAGTGGGGTTATACACTTCACCTCATTTAAAAGATTTTAGAGAGCGTATAAAGATAAATGGGGAAATGATCCCCAAACGCTTTGTGTCAAGCTTTGTGACAAAACATAAACCCTTTTTTGAGACGAACCAGCTTTCATTCTTTGAAATGACCGTAGGCTTGGCTTTCGATTATTTCAGAAAGGAAAAAGTCGATATCGCCGTAATTGAAGTGGGTATGGGCGGTCGTTTAGACAGTACTAATATTATTACACCAGAGGTCGCTATAATTACCAATATTGGGAAAGACCACACACAGTTTTTAGGTACTTCGCTAGCCGAAATAGCTGCTGAAAAAGCAGGGATTATGAAGAAGGATGTTCCTGTTGTGATAGGAACACATCATGATGAAACGGCTCCAGTGTTTTTAGAAATTTCAGAAAAAATAGGAGCGCCTTTACATACGGCGTATGATTTTGGAGTAGTACCGTTGGCATCCGATTTAAAAGGCAATTACCAATCTAAAAATATAAAAACAGTTCAAAAAACGGTCTGGCTTTTACAGAATAAAGGCTATGCAATCGGTATTCAGCATTTGGCCAAAGGGCTCATGAACGTGGTGAAAAATACTGGATTGTTAGGTCGCTGGCAAGTGTTGCAAGAAAATCCGAGAGCGATTTGTGATACAGCACATAATAGCGATGGGTTGACCTTAGTGTTGCAACAAGTAGTTTCACAGCGCTATGATTCACTGCATATCGTTTTGGGGGTTGTAAGTGACAAAGATTTAGCGGCCATTTTACCCTTATTTCCAAAAAATGCCACCTACTATTTTTGTAAGCCCAATGTTCCAAGAGGAATGGAAGTGGCCGTTTTGGCTGCAGAAGCCGCGACGTATGATTTAAAAGGAGCCTCATTTACTTCAGTTAAAGAAGCTTATGAAGCGGCGTTGCAAAAAGCCGAAAACAAAGATCTTATTTTTGTGGGTGGAAGCACTTTTGTAGTCGCAGAAGTTTTATAATTTTTTTTAATAATTTGTTTGTGGGTTTTAAAAACTAGCTTATATTTGCATCCGCTAACTGCAGGGGCGCGTAGCTCAGTTGGTTCAGAGCACTTGGTTTACACCCAAGGGGTCAGGGGTTCGAATCCCTTCGCGCCCACCACCAAATCCTCACTATTTATAGTGGGGATTTTTTTATGTATCCCAATTCATCCGTTGTAATCTAATGGCATTCAGGATGGCAAGTAGCGCCACTCCAACATCTGCAAACACAGCTTCCCACATCGTGGCAAGACCACCCGCTGCAAAAGCAAGCACGATAAACTTAACAACAAAGGCCAATACAATATTTTGCCATACGATAACTCGGGTAGAACGACCTATTTTTATGGCTCGGGCTATCTTGGAGGGTTGGTCGTTCTGTATGATAACGTCAGCCGTTTCAATGGCCACATCGCTCCCCAATCCGCCCATTGCAATACCCACATCACTGGCAGCAAGTACAGGGGCGTCGTTAATACCATCTCCTATAAAAGCCACTTTTGTATTGGGTTGCTGCTTTAATTTTTCAACCTCACTTAGTTTGTCTTCGGGTAACAAACCGCCTTTGGCCCAATCAATGTTCAACTCTTTGGCTACTTGTTGGGTAATGGAGTCTTTATCACCAGAGAGCATAATGACTTTAGAAATCCCTGAATCTCTAATTTGTTGTATAGCTTGATGGGCATCTTCTTTCAATTCGTCTGCAATAATTACGTAGCCTGCAAAAGTGTTGTCGATCGCTACCATAACAATGGATTCTACGATGCTTTCGGTTTCTGAAGGAACTTCCACCTCATGAAGTGTCATTAGTGCTTTATTTCCCACTAAAATGCTTTTTCTATTTACGGTTCCTTTAAGACCTTTCCCAGCGATTTCAGATACTTTGGAAGCTTCAAGCGCAGGAGCTTGGGTTGTATATTTCAGGATTGCCTTTGCAATGGGATGGGTAGATTGTTCTTCCATGGCTAGGAGATAGGGCATCATTTCTTTTTCAGAAACAGAAAAAGTCTTTATCTCTTTTATTTTAAAAACACCTTTGGTCACAGTGCCTGTTTTATCCATGACAACTGTATTTATTTTTGTCACTGAATCGAGAAATGAAGCACCTTTAAAAAGGATTCCATTTCTGGAGGCCGCTCCCAAGCCGCCAAAATATCCTAACGGTATAGAAATAACCAACGCACAAGGGCAGGAAACTACCAGGAAAACCAACGCTCTATACAACCAATCACTAAATACATACTCCACAACAAAAAAGTAGGGAAGTACCGTTAATCCGATTGCCAAGAAAACAACGATAGGCGTGTATACTCTTGCAAATTTTCGGATAAACAGTTCTGTTTTTGATTTCCGTGCAGTGGCATTTTGAACCATATCAAGGATTCGGGCAATCGAGCTGTCCTTAAATTCCTTGGTGGTTTCGATTTCAATCACGCCGTCCAGATTGATGCTTCCGGCAAATACTTTTTCGTCCTTTGCAATAGTATCGGGTTTACTTTCTCCTGTAATGGCAGCGGTATTGAGAGAAGCTTTTTCGGAAATAAGAATCCCGTCCAAAGGAACTTTTTCACCTACACGGACTTGAATTTTCTCTCCAATTTTAACCGTTTCAGGGTTTACAGAAACAAAATCATTGTTGCGATAGACCAGCGCTGTATTGGGTCGCACATCAAGTAAGGCTTTAATGTTTCCTTTGGCATTTTTAACGGCTGCCGACTGAAATAATTCACCCACCGCATAAAATAACATGACGGCAACACCTTCTGGATATTCACCAATGGCAAATGCACCAATGGTAGCAATGGACATAAGTAAAAATTCAGTAAAAAAAGCACCTCGTATAATGCTTTTGAAACCTTCTTTAAGCACTGGAAATCCTACTGGG
>JGI24518J20066_1000142_pt1 | contig 18081 bp, 15 predicted proteins | sample LinPmetageLP42_FD_20066 | JGI IMG/M metagenome (IMG submission 20066) | reverse complement strand
CCCATTGCCTACCGATTGGAATGTGCACAACGATAAAAAAGCACCTTATTTTATTACTGCTCCTAATGATATAAAGGTGTATCAGACTAACACAACTAATTTTGCCTATGCCAATGACGCGTATGCTCTTGAAACCATTAAGATGATGGGACAGCAAAATATAGCGCCTGCAATACCTGTAGAACAGGCGGTGCAAAAATATACGTTGCCGATCGCTAAAAAAAATGGGAGCAAGTTGATTACTACCTATAAGCTCCCAAAGCTTACCAAATTATGGGAGCAGTTATTGTCGGGACTCTACAATTCGGGTTCTCAAAGAACGGTAGATGTATTGGGTTCTGAATGGCAGGATCAAAATGGTAAAAAAGCGTTGCTTATTACCGTTCAAATCATCACTAAACAAGGAACATTTACACATTGGCAGCTCCTCGACACGCGGCTAGAGGCTCCGAATGAATATTTTGAGTTTGCCAAAAATACTTTTATCTATGCACAGGAGAACACACAAGTAAACCCTAAATGGTTACAAGCAACGAATCAGCAGATGCTAGCCAACAAACAAAAAAGCGATGCGTATTGGGCCGAAAAAAGCAGGCAATCTGCAAGAACGCATCAACAGAACATGGTCGCAATACAAGCCGCAGGTAACACCTCAAGAATCATAGCTAAAAACAGTAGTGATGCGCTGGATGCTTCTTATAATAGCTATATGCAACGTAGTGCCGAGAGTGATGCTAGCCAATCTAGTTATGTGAACGGTATTTGGGAGCACCAAACGGTTACAAGTCCAAGCAATGGCACACAGTACCAGGTGGATGGCTACGATTCTAACGTTTGGGTGAATCAGGACAACGAATATATAGGCACCGATAACTCATTGTATGATCCTAATCTCGACACCACGACAAATAATCAAAGTTGGGAGCAGATGGATAGCGATGATGGTTGGTAGTACGGGAGATAAACCGGCAATGCCACGAGTCTGTTAAACTATTTTGAAAGTAAATGATGACATCTTGAAAAAGCTTCGATGGTATTGTAAATAAGTAATTATCTGGTAAGATGTTTCAGTGAAAAAAAAATATTGCTATCTTTCATCTACACAAGATGGGGAAAATTAGACAGATAGCAAATCAATTTGAGCTTATAGCGGCAATTAAGGCAAACAATGAAGATGCTTTAAAGGAACTTTATCGCGTAAATTATAGAAAGGTGGAAGTATTTGTTCTTAAAAATAGCGGTTCTGTGCCCCAGGCCAAAGATGTGTTTCAGGATGCTTTTTTAGCGATGTATCAAAATATAAAAGCTGACAAGTTCATTCCAGAAAACGAAACGGCTTTGCAGGGATATCTCTATCAGATTTCAAAGAATAAATGGCGAGATGTATTGCGCTCTTCCCGTTTTAAGAAGACGGCTGAGTTTATTGACAATGTACACGAGACAGAAGATATTTCAGATTTAAAGATAATTGAAGAAACTGAACAGCAAGAACGATTGGCAGCAACCATGGAAGCTTTTAAGAAATTAGGAGACGAATGCAGAGAACTATTGACACAGTTTTATTTTAACAAAAAATCATTGCGAGAAATTTCTGAAAATGCAAAATATGCTGAAGCCTCAGCTAGAAATAAAAAATACCGCTGTATCCAGAAATTAAAAGAACTGGCTTTAGCAACAACATAAATAAAGATACCCGCCTACTCGGGCTTGATATGAATAAGAATAGCAACATACCCCAAGCAGAATTTGAAACCATTGAGCGCTACATCAATAGAGCCATGGATTCACAAGAACGTGCTGCGTTCAACACAAAAATTAACGAATCGCCTATGCTAGCCGCTCAGGTGGAAGAAGTTAAAGAAACTATTTTAGGAATAGAAAGTGCCGCTTTATCAGAGAAATTGGATGAATTTCATCAAGAGATAAACCCTGTTCAAAAGTTACAAGGGCAGGAAACAGAAGGGAATTCAAATAATTTCAGAAAAAGATTTATATCTATTGCCGTTGCCGCCTCTATTGTTTTGGTTTTAGGGGTGTTTTGGTACAATAGTAATGGTTCTTCTTCAGAAAAATTATTTGCCAAACATTTTACACCAGATCCTGGATTACCCACTACCATGAGTACAACAGATAATTATGATTTCTATGAAGCGATGGTAGACTACAAAACCAAAGATTATAAAACAGCCATCCATAAGTGGGAGCTTATTTTAGATGAAAAACCTGCAAATGATACATTAAATTATTTTTTGGGAGTGGCTAATCTTGTAGAAGGAAATGATGAAAAAGCACTTTCATATCTTGAAAAAGCAGCAAACAATAATAATAGTTTTCTTAAAAGTGATATTTATTTTTATTTAGGTCTAACTTATCTAAAAGAAAACAATAACATAGCAGCTAAAGAAAGTTTTAAAGTAAGTGGAAGTGACAAAAGTCTAAAAATTCTCTCCGAAATAAAAGAATAAAATGAAACTGTTGCTACCATACATAGTATTCTTTTTATTGATAATTCCATCATTGTATGCTCAAGACAAAATTACTACACGGCAAGACTTGAGAAAATTAATAGCAGAAGGTAAAAAAGTAGAAGCGCTAACAACACTTAACGAACAACTGGATTTTTATAGAGCGCAAAAAAATTATGACTCCTTAGTAAACTATTTTGAATTTGTAGGGAGTTTTACATTGGCAGATGGTGATAAACAACTCGCCATAAAGAAAAGCAAAATATTTGCGCAAGAACTCCAGCAACAGGTAAACCCTTACTTAAGAGGAAGAACAATTGTAGGTCTGGGGGGTATATTATTTGAGGCAGGAGCGGTTAAAGATGCCTATGATTTATTATTGACTGCACTACCATTTATTGCTCAATCTGATAAAAATGAAGCTTATTTAACATATGAAATAGAGTATGATCTAGGTTTTTATTCGCAAAACCTGGGAAATTACCCAAATGCAAGAACTCATTATCTAAAAGCAATAAGCGCACTTGAAAAGTACAAAGAGCCTGACCATGTTGCTTCTCAGCGTACGTATAATGCTATTGCAGGTATTTATTGGGCATTGGGTAAAATGGATAGCACCCAGTATTATTTTGAAAAATCATTAATCGCTCTCGAAAAAGCTCCAGACAGCGGAGATTTTATGAACGAATATTATAGACCAGGCCTCCTAAAAATGAACATGGCAGTAGTAGCTCAGGCTCTAGGTAAAAGTGACGAAGCGATTTCTTCTACTGAAAGGGCAGTAAAATTATTTGAGGACTTTTTAAATAATTCAATTGATGAACAACGCAATTTGGGAGCAAGAAAAAATCAACTGGCAGCCATAGATAATTTAGGGGTTTTTTACAGTGAACGAGGTGAGTTCACAAGAGCTGAAGAGCTGATTACTTATTCGTATAATTTGAAGAAAAAGTTTTTGGAAGACGACGACGGCAATATAATCCTCTCAAAAGTTATCTTAGCACAAAGTAAAGTAAATACAAAAGATTTTGAAGGAGCAGCAACATTGCTCGACGAAGCTATTGAGCAAATAGAAGATAATAATGACGACCTTATGTTATGGAAAGCAATGGCTTACACTACTAGAGGTTCTGTTTTTAAGGAGATTGGTAATTTTGAAAAAGCCGCTACCTATTTTGAAAAAGGAGAGCAAATTCAAAAAAAAGCACTTAAAGGAAACTACTCAAAAGAATTTCTTGAAGAGTTAGGTACAATGGCTATTTTTTATGCTGAATATGGTAATAGGGACAAAGCAATAGCTATAGCAACCGAAGCCTACAATGTCACCAGAACAGGAGATTTTAAAAACACACTAAGAGAGTTTAAAAGCACAACTATTCTAGCTCAGGTATATTATATCTTGAAAGATTACGAGGAGGCAAAAAAACATAGTGAAGCAGCACTTATGTTTAATTATGCCACAGACGACCAAGTAAATAAAGTTACAGATTCTATTTTACTTCAATTTGAAAAACCAACTGCATTAGCAATTAATATAGGCGCAATCTATGAACTAGAGCCCAATAAAACCGAAGCCTTTTTAATCCAATTACTCTCTAAAGTAAAAGAAGGTGTCGCCATTTTAGATCAGCGTAAAACGGTTTTAAAAACCCATAGTGATTTAACAACACTTATTGCGCACAATCAAGAGCTTTTCAATTTGGCAAAAAAAATTAGACTTGAACTTTATACGCTAACTAAAAAAGAGTCTTATTTAAACGATATTATCGAACTACATGAATCAAGCTTGTACAACAGGATACGATCAAGGCTTAACTTTAGACAAGATATCGCTTTCTCTGGTGTTCCCTCAACTGTTTTAAATCGGGAAGTTGCCCTTAAAAATACCATTGCAGCAACCATCGAAGGCAGCTCAGACGCAGGTATCAGTAACTTTTTTGATGCTACAAAAACGTGGACAGTATTTTTAGATTCACTCAGGCATGCCTATCCAGCATATTATAAAATGAGATATGCCAGTATTAAGGAGCCGTTAGATGGTTTACAAGCAACACTTCTAGATAATACAACTATTGTACGTTATCTTTTTATTGAGAAAAAATTATATGCCGTCGTTATTACACAGGCTAAAAAGGATCTAATTGCATTACCTTTTGATCAAGGTGATAAATTGATTTCCATTCTGGATGAAACGACTTTTAATGAAAAAAAAGCAGGAACCATTTTATATGAATTATATAAACAACTTTGGAAACCTGTTGAAGACAAGGTCACCACTAAAAATGTGACAATCATACCAGACGGCTCCCTTTTCAATTTAAGTTTTGAAACCCTTACACCAGTAAAAAGTGCTTCGTTTATTGAAATTGCAAAAAACAGTTTACTGAACAAACACACGATATCCTATAATTATAGCTTATTGTTGTTAAATTCAAAATCAAAGAATACTGTTTTCAATAAAAACTTAATTGCTTTTGCACCAGAATTTACGGGTGATATGAAACAAGATTACAGATTGAGTATTACAGATTCTATTGAAACCGATAATACCTACTTAACTCTTTTACCACAACCTTTTAGTGCAGATTTGGCGAAAAAGTCTTCAAAGCAATACGACGGACAAGCATTTTTAAATACCAACTCTACCGAAACTATCTTTAAAAATAACGCGGCAGAACATAAAATCATACACATTGGGACACATGCCGAATCAAATAATATAAATCCAGAGTTATCGCGACTTATATTTGCAAAGAGTACAGATACAAGGGAGGATAATTCTTTATATACCTACGAAATTTACAATACAAATCTTTCATCAAATCTTGCCATTTTAACAGCCTGCGAAACTGGCAAACCAAGTTATCAATCTGGAGAAGGAATGATTTCTCTAGCACATGCCTTTAATTATGCGGGCAGCGAAAGCATGCTTACCAGCCTATGGAAAATTGATGAGCAATCCAGTACGCAGATTATCGAGTTTTTTTATGCTGAATTAGAAAATGGAGTACCAAAAGATCAAGCCCTTAAGAATGCTAAATTAAAATATATTACAACGGCTCAAGGGCGCACACTTTCCCCACAATATTGGGCGGGACTTGTGCTTATAGGTGATACGTCACCTATTGATTTTAGTAAAAATATAAATTGGGGACTTTGGATTAGTCTTGGTATCGTTTTTTTAGGATTGCTTATTTTCTTCCTGAATAAAAAGAGGAAAAAGACTACTCCAGCGTAGCACCTGCTCCGGTAAGATCATTAATAAACTCTCCATTTTTGCAGAATTGAGAAAGTTCGTTTTTTATAAATTCTAAGATTTTAATCGTTTCATTTTCTGGATACAATACATGCACATTTGCACCCGCATCAAGTGTAAAGCACACATTACTTTCATTTTCTTTTCGATACTCCCAAATACGATTAATGATCTCTAGCGTATTCGGTTTCATTAGGATAAAGTAAGGTTGCGATGCCATCATCATGGCGTGAAGTTGGAGCGCTTCACTTTCTACGATTTTTATAAATTCTGAAAGATTACCGCTTTCAAAAATTGGGATCAATTTTGTTAGGTTATTATTGGCCTCCTTAAAGCGTTCAGCGGCATAGGGGTGGTTGTGCATAAGATCGTGCCCTACGGTGCTGCTCACCTGTTTTTCACCTTTGTCAACCAATAAAATGGTGTCTTGATAATTACTGAAGTTTTTATGAACTTTAAAAGGATATGTAGTGCCATAAAGATTGCTGCTGTTTTCAACCTTAGAATGCTTTCCCCAGACTACAAGAGGTCCTTCTATGCTTCTTGAAGCACTGCCAGAACCGAGCCGGGCTAAAAAAGAAGCTTTCTTCTTGGCTCCGTTTGATGACCATTCGCTGGGAGTGCCCGTCAACTTACTTTCAAGCGCCACCAAACAAACAGCTAATGCACTCATTCCACTTGCCGAACTTGCAATACCACTGCTATGCGGAAAGCTGTTGGAAGTGTCTATCCTGAACGTGTAGCCTTTCAAAAATGGAACATACTTCTCTATTCGCTGAAAGAACTTTTTGATCTTAGGTTCAAAGCTTGCTTCTCTTTTTCCGTCCAAATAAACTTCAAATTGGAAATCTTCAGAAATTGCTGTTTTTTCAAACTGAAGTGTGGTTTTGGTCTTACAGTTTGACAATGTAAAACTTACTGAAGCATTTTGCGGTAACTGTTCGCCGTACTTTCCCCAGTATTTTACCAAAGCAATATTGCTGGGTGCTTGGCAGGAAATAGTCCCGCTGTCAAGCGTGGTGGAATATGAAGTAGGAAGAAAGTCTTTTTCGGTCATGATGGCTATTTTCGGAGGTAAAAATACTATTTTTTATGATGCTGTTGCTAGTAACTCTGATCTCAGTTTTCTGTCTGTACAGAGAAATAACTCAAAAGAACTTGATGTATAAACTCAGGTTAATTATCGTTTGTACGATTTAACTCGGTTTTGCGCATCGGCATTTGATCGATAAGATCGTAGAATTTTTGAGCTGACTGCGGACTTTTCGCGTGAAATTTTTCAGTGCCGTCAAGGCCAATCAAGCCAACATTAAAATGGATAATCTCAGGGGTACTATTTCCTGAAACTAAAATTTCCGAAGCAAAGTCGGTACTATAACCACCGTTAGTAACATGATACACCACTAATTTTCGGTCCTTTAAACCTTCTTTATTATTTTTTAAAAAGGTAAGTTGGATCTGTGCCGCATCGTTATTAAACGTAGGAGATGCTATAATGATCAATCGGTTTTTCCATTGGTGTTTTTGTAAGTCTTGTGATTCCATGGCAAATGAGGTTAAGATACAGATAAAAAACACGAGCGATTTCATAGTTAAAGGTACAAAACCATGGGGCGATGCTGTTTTAAGGTTTTGCTAAAATATTGACGGAGCGAGAAATAGTTTTATAGACTAAGTGCTTTTGCTACAAGAAAGCCACCCGTCCAGGCATTTTGAAAATTAAACCCACCCGTAATGGCGTCTATATTTAAAACTTCGCCAGCAAAATATAGGTTTTCATGCAGCTTACTTTCAAACGTTTTAAAATTTACTTCTTTTAAAACAACACCGCCCGCTGTGACAAACTCTTCTTTAAAAGTGCTTTTTCCCGTTACTTTAAACTGCGATTTTGTTATTTGTTCGGCTAGTTCTTGAAGTTGTGATTTAGTGATATCTGCCCATGTTTCGGTTTCTGAGATAGATGCCGCGATCACTAGATTTTGCCACAACCGCTTGGGCAGTTCAAATTGGGCATATTTTTTAAGGGTCTGTTTTGCGTTTTGGGTTTTAAAATTGCTGAGGTGGGCTAACACCTCGTCTTTAGTAAGATCCAATAGCCAGTTTACTTCAATCGTAAAATGATAGTTTGTAGGTTCTAAAAGTCTTGCGCCCCAAGCAGATAATTTTAAGACGGCGGGACCGCTCATGCCCCAATGCGTAATTAACAACGGACCTTCACTTTCTAAAATAGCTTTATTTTTTTCTGAAAGAACTTTTATAGAAGCATTGGTAGCAATTCCAGGCAGATTTGTAATCCGTTCGTCCACAATATTAAAAGTAAAGAGTGAAGGTACAGGCGGTACAACGGTGTGGCCAAGACCTTCCAGTAATTTCCATATTTTAGGATTACTTCCAGTAGCAACCACTACTTTTTTTACTGAAAAGGTATCAGAGACTGTTTCAATTTCCCAATGCGTTTCTTTCTTTATTAGTCTTCTAACCGATTGACTTCTTAAAACCGCTATTCCCAAGCGCTCCGTTTCTGAAATAAAACAATCAATTATCGTTTGCGAACTGTCTGAAACTGGAAACATACGTCCATCTTCTTCAATTTTAAGGGCAATTCCCCTTTTTTCGAACCAGGCAATGGTATCGCCTGTCATAAAACTATGAAAGGGTCCTAAAAGCTCTTTTTCGCCACGCGGATAGTTATAAGAAAGCTCTTTCGGGACAAACTCGGCATGGGTAACATTACAACGCCCACCACCAGAGATTTTAACTTTTGTGAGCACGTCTTTCCCTCGCTCTAGGATGGCAATTTTAAGTTTGGGGTTGTTTTCCGCCGCATTGATGGCCGTAAAAAACCCAGCCGCGCCACCGCCAATAACCACTATATCGTACATAGTATTCACGCATCAAAATTACGCAATATTAGTACAATATAGTGATGACTGTAGAATGCTATTTTTATTATTGAACGGTTAGTTTTTTTACAACGGAAGTCCTGTCATTACTGAAGTTAACGAGATAGAGTCCACTGGCAAGATTAAAATTAAGACTTGAAGTTTCACTAGAAATGGCGTCAGAAACCAATAATTTACCATTAATAGTAAAAATTTCAATTCTTGTAAAATCAGCCGTGTTTGTAAAATTGATGGTATTGTTCGCTGGGTTAGGGTAAAATGAAAAATCGCTTACCTCGTTTTCATCAATTCCTAATACCCCACAACCAACCGGATCAAAAATTACTTCTCCAAGACTAGAATCATCTACTTGGTGAAATATCACTGATTCTGCTATTTCCAGATCATTGATAACACCTTCTACCCAACAGTTGTTTTTTGCTTGTATAGTATTCGGCGTGTTGTTATACAGAGCGAAAACCTCTCCACCGTTTCCGTTATCTGCAAAAATATTATCGCCTTGTACATCGGGAGTGCCGTCTCCTAAATTTATTGAGGCCTGATCAATCAACGTGATTCCCCAAAGATTTCTTCTAAATTCATTGCCAAAAGCAGTAACCGTCATATCTGGAGAAGCTGAGTTTAAGGAAATCCCGCTACCACCGAGTAAAGGCTCTCCTTGTGTGTCGTTGTCCTCGATAACATTATTCCTAATAATAACATTTGAATTACCGCCCAAGACCGTAATACCATATCGATTGTCACGAATAATATTACTCGCTATTTCGACATTAATAACACCACCTACAAAATTTGCAACTGCAATACCACCAACCATGTCTAGAGAACGATCTCCTGTGATTGTATTTTGAAGGATTACTAAAGGCGTGTCTGCAAGCGTAGTACCAAGATTTATCTGCGGTCTGTTAGAATTTGACTGATTATTGCTTTCTAGCACATTGTTAAAAATATAAGCAGAAACATCAGAGTTAGCGGCAGAACCAATGGCTGCAGTTTCGTTAAAAGAGATCGTATTGTTTGTAATTTGTGGCGTTCCTCTCGATAATTGAATTGCAGCACTCGTGGTAGCACCGGTCGTTGTGTTGGTTACGGTACAATTATTAATGGTAAATGTTTCGGTTAATACGCGTAAGCCACCGCTATATTCAATCAAACTGTTTTGAATATTTATAGTAGCACCTTCCTCAAAACGGAAACCCTCATAAGGCATCTGGTCCACTCCTGTTATCGTTGTTGCATCGGCAGAAATTTCAAAATCACCAAAGACAGTGATGAGCAATCCATCTTCTATAGCGAGCGTTAAATCTGTCACTATTGCCACGCGATCATTTTCTGCAATCGTAAGATTTTCAAGTAAGGTATAGGTGTCGCCAGAAATGGTAAGAGTAGACGGGCTAGCGGTCGCTATATCCTCGAGTGTCCAATCGACACCGGTATTAGGTGTGGTGTAGGTCTGCGCTAGAACTGGCAGGCAACATAAAAATAGCAAACTGAATAGGATTGTAAATTTTTTCATGAGTTTTGTTTTATAATCTACTCAAAAATAACGATAACAAAACTGAATTGAAAGCATCTCGTTTGGGTTTTTAATTTTTAAATGAAGTTATAATGCTAAGATTATCATAAAGAGTGCATTCTTTTTATTTTAAAATGCCTTGGCTATAAAAAAAACTTTAATTTTAAACCGATGATTATACTTTACATTCTTAGTGTCATTTTTATTATATCCCCGTTCTTACCTGCTACGGAACTACCTCATTGGTTTTTTAGAACAGCCGATTTTGTTAGGTTACAATCTATCGCAATACAATTGGTTCTATTAATTGCATTGCTTTTTTTACATTCTGAAATGTCTGTGTTTGTTGGTATCGTTTTGTTAGGATTATTGGCAGCGATAGTATACCAAGTTGTCAAAGTATTTAAATACAGTTCATTATATCCTAGAAAAAAACCTAATTTTCCAAGTAATGGATCTGTTTCTCTTCTAGCTGCTAATGTGCTTCAGGACAACACCGAATATGAATCTTTTTTAGATTTGATAAAAAAGTACGATCCAGACTTGGTGCTAACGATGGAGAGTGACGACAATTGGGAAAACGGCCTTTCAGAAATTGAGAAAAGATACAAGTATACCGTGAAAGCACCCAATAATAAATATTATGGGATGCACCTATATTCTAAAAAGGAACTAAAAAATTCTAAAATTGAATATTTGATCGAAGAAAATGTGCCATCGATCCATTTTGAATATGAAATTAACGATGAGTCATCCGTGTTTTTTGAATGTCTTCATCCGGCACCTCCAAGCCCAACAGAAAATGAGACTTCAGAAGAAAGGGACGCAGAACTTATGGTGACGGCAAAAAAAATCCGAGAGCGCAACGAGCCAACTGTAGTTTGTGGAGACATGAACGATGTGGTGTGGTCCCGCGTTACACGTATGTTCAAGAAAATGACAAACATGATTGACCCGCGAATAGGTCGCGGCTTTTTTTCAACCTACCATGCAGGGTATAGGTTTATGCGATTTCCTTTAGACCATCTTTTTCATACGAAAAATCTTTTTGTAGGTAGGATGGAACGGACTAAAAACTTTGGGAGCGATCACTTTGGGATGTATTATGAGATACATCATAAAAAAAAAACGAAAATAAGGCCTAAAAAGCAATTGAACACCGAGGATAGTGAATTTGTAGCGGAAATTATGGAGCGTGTCGATAAATAGCTTGAACTTTGCAGTGTGACTTCAAAAACTATAAGAGACGAAAAAAACGTGGTATTGCCCCCATTTATTACAGGTGGTATCTATATACACATCCCATTTTGTAAACAAGCATGTCATTACTGTGACTTTCATTTTTCTACTTCTTTAAAGCATAAAGATCGGATTCTTTCGGCTATTATTACTGAAATGAAATTGCGTACAAACGAATTATCGGGAACGATACAGACTATTTATTTTGGTGGCGGAACACCCTCATTATTGACTTCAGACGAATTGAACAGGATTATGAATGCTGTCTATGATACTTTTATAGTTGCAGAAAATCCCGAAATTACCTTAGAAGCCAATCCAGATGATCTGTCAAACGAAATTTTAAAACAGTTGGCAGCTTCTCCCATAAACAGATTGAGCATAGGCGTACAATCTTTTTTTGAAGAAGATTTGAAACTAATGAACCGCGCGCACAATGCTGAAGAAGCGGTAAGAAGCATTCAACTAGCCAAAAAATATTTCGATAATCTAAGCATCGATCTTATCTACGGAATTCCAGAAATGACCAACCAGAGATGGCTTAAAAATATTGAACAAGCATTGGCACTTGATGTGCCGCACCTTTCCTGTTACGCACTTACAGTTGAGCCTAAAACAGCTTTAGAGCAATTTATAAAAAAAGGAATCGTTCCTCCAGTGGAAGATGATGTCGCACAGGAGCACCATGCACTATTGGTAGATCGGCTCGAAACTGCGGGATATGAAAACTACGAATTCTCAAATTTCAGTAAGCCCGGGAGCCATTCTCAAAATAATACTGCTTATTGGCAAGGCAAGCCTTATTTGGGTGTTGGCCCTTCCGCACATAGTTATGACGGCAATCAAAGAAGTTGGAACGTAGCGAACAACACGAAATATTTGAAAAGTATCGAGGATGGGAAACTTCCTTTGGAACGTGAAGAACTCTCAAAAATAGATAAATACAATGAGCACGTAATGACACGGCTGCGTACTAAAAATGGAATAATACTAACGGAAGTAAAAGATTATTTTGGAGATAAATACCTTGATTATTTACTGCAACAAGCAAAAGAATATATAGCGTCACAGCATCTTTTTCTGAACGATACCCATCTACAAGTAACTAAAAAAGGCAAATTTTTAAGCGATGGTATCGCGGCAAGTTTATTCTTAGTAAATTGGGATTAATTAGTTAAAATAATGAAGGCTAAAATTACCATACACGACGAAATTAAAACGATAGATCTTTCTAAGCCTTTAGATATTTCTATAGTCTTAAAAGATTCAGAGGATAATCCCTTGGCTTGGTACTTAGCGGCACCGAGTATTGAACCCGTATCTCAAGATGATTGGGTAGGAAAGGTAAGTGAGGGCGCTTCGGTAAATTTTAATACTATATTTTTTAATCCGCATGCCCATGGAACGCATACCGAATGTGTTGGGCATATTTCAAAAGAGTTTCATTCGGTAAACGAAGCGTTGAAAACCTACTTTTTTACTGCGGAAGTGATTTCAGTAACACCCATTAAAAAAGGGGATGATTTAGTGATTGCTTCCGAAGAAATAAAGAAAAAGCTGGCAGACAAGAAGCCGGAAGCTGTTGTGATTAGAACGCTGCCAAATCCTTTGGATAAAAAGACCAAACACTATTCGCATAGTAATTGGCCCTATTTAAGCGAAGAAACGGCCTTTTTTTTGCGTAATATCGGAGTAAAACATTTGTTGATAGACCAGCCTTCTGTAGACAAGGAAAAAGATGACGGTAAATTAGCCGCGCACAAAGCTTTCTGGAATTATCCAGCCAAGCCGCGTTACGATTGCACCATAACCGAATTTATTTATGTGCCTAACACAGTTGATGACGGTGCGTATCTCTTAAATTTGCAAATGGCGCCTTTTGAAAACGATGCGTCGCCAAGCAGACCTGTTTTATATAGGTTGCTCTAACTTTTTTACATTTATTAAATGGAATTACTTTTAATAGGATTGGCAATTGGAGCGGTGATAGCGTATTTTCTCTTCGCTCGTTTTTCATTGGGCCGAAAGAAGGATCGTACAAAAACACAGTCGGTTATTTTAATGGAAAAAATTCGCACAGTCTGCAAATTCATTACGGTAGAAGGCGATTTTTCTGAAATCTATCATTACGAAAACGTAAAAGACAAATGGCTCAATCTCGTCATAGGAAAAAAGAAAGCACTTGTATTAATTGAAGCCAAAGCGCATGTAGGTTTCGATTTGACCAAAATTAAAATGGATTCGGATGAGCGGACAAAAACGATCACACTTCATGATTTTCCGCAACCAGAATTGCTTACAATAGAAACAGATTTTAAATACTACGATAAGAAGGAAGGTTGGTTAAACCCATTTACCGCGGGCGATCTTACCGAAATAAATGCCGAGGCAAAAAAACATATTGTAGATAAAATTCCGTCGAGCGGCGTGATGCAAGAAGCGACAAAACAAGCGCTAGAAACCTTGCAATTAATTGAAAAACTCGTAGAAACGATTAACTGGAAACTAAATTATTCTGCGTTAGTTTTAGAGCCACCCAAAAAAAAGATAGACACGTCAAAAAATGAAATCTCTTAAAGGCTACATACTGGTTATTTGCTTTCTTAGCTGTTGTTTCAGTTCCTTCTCGCAGGATTATAACCGAGTGGATGAGACGATAAAATTGTACCCAACAAGTTTTAATTCGGCCGAAGAACTTTCCTTTTTTATCACACGCGATTTTACTTCAGAAGAAGAAAAAGTGAGAGCGATGTTCAGTTGGATTATAGCTAACATAGCCTACGATCCAGAAGAATACAAAAAGTTTGATTACAGCTTTAAAAATTATAGAGAAAGAAATGAAAAGGAAGAAAAGGTTCGGCAAAAAATTATAAAACGCACGTTAAAAACAGGAAATGCGGTATGTGAAGGCTATGCCATGTTGCTAGAAAAATTGTGCGAATTGCAAGGAATACAGAATTACCTAGTACGTGGCGATGTGAAAAGTAACTTTGATGATTTGGGCAGACCTTTTAAGCGTATTCATATGTGGAATGTAATTACCATCGATGAAGAACGCTATTTGTTTGATGCAACTTGGGGCGCCGGTAAATGGAATGGAACCTTTAAGAAAGATCCAGACTATTTCTACTATAAAACGCCGCCAGAAGAATTTGTGAAAACACATTATCCAGACATGGATGAAGATACTTTTTTAGAATCGGCATCTTATAACAGAAAGTGGTTTGCAACTATTCCATTAGTGCTGGTTAAAGAACTATCCATAACTGCAATTGAAACACCTGAAAATGGTGTGCTAAGGGCTGATAACTATATAAACGAGATTCCGTTTGTTATCAATTCAAAACCGCCAAATACGATTGCCTACCTTGATGGCACCGAAAAGATAAACATCTTGTTTGAAGAAGCCGAAGGGTCATTTAGTTTTACAGTGCCTCTTAAAGGAAAAAAACAGGAAATTTTAGTCTATTTTGACGACAAACCGGCCTTGGCCTATAAAGTTGAGTAGTATGAATGTGGAAGAATTTAGAGATTATTGTCTCGCAAAAAAAGGCGTCACCGAAGAATTTCCATTCGATAAAGAAACGTTGGTTTTTAAGGTGATGGGTAAAATGTTTGCGCTCTGTGGTTTGGAGCGGGTTCCCACCCAGATAAATCTTAAATGTGACCCAGAGCGAGCGATCCTGCTTCGTGAAGAACATGATGGCGCGATTATTCCCGGCTGGCATATGAGCAAAACAAATTGGAATACTGTTTTTATTGAAGACCGTTTGCCTCCAAAACTAATTACAGAATTAATTGACCATTCTTACGAATTGGTGGTAGCCAAACTCACAAAAAAGGTGCAAACCGAACTTGAAAATTTATGACTCAATCCCCATTAGAATTTTACCAATCACAGCTTAAAAAGCATACCGAAGCGCTACAAAAAACTAAGAAACAATTAGCGGTTTCAAGTACGATACGGCTTGCTATTTTCCTATTGCTATGTTTCTTGATTTATTGGTTCTTCGGAAATATGCAGGTGTTGATTCCTACTATCGTTGTTGGTATCGCCGCATTTTTATATTTGGTTTCCAGACATAGTGAACTACAGTATAGAAGAGATATTCAGAAGGCAATTATTGATCAAAACGAAACTGAAATTCAAGTGTTAAATGGGGCGTATTCAAATTTACCATCGGGTAACGAGTTTAAGGACCCTTTGCATGCTTTTTGTGAAGATATAGATCTGTTTGGTCATGCTTCTTTTTATCAGTACTTAAACCGAACAGCCTTGGATAGCGGCGCAGCTTATTTAGCGAGTTTATTAAAAGAAAATTCAATCGATAGTATTGAAAGAAAGCAAGAAGCAATTAAAGAATTAGCGTCTAAACCTGATTGGCGACAGGAATTTTCAGCAACAGCATCCTTAGTAAAAACCGAAGTGAATGTACAAGAGGTTGTCACGTGGTTAAAAGGATATAAAACGTTTACCAAAAAATGGATCAAGCCTGTGTCGCTTGCTTTTACGATTGTTTCGGTAGCATTGATGGTGACGTATTATTTCGAATTGATTTCAGGGTATATCCTTTTTGGCTGGTTTTTGGCCGGGTTGGCGATTACGGGGCGCTATTTGAAAAAGATAAATGAACTCGCTTCACATACCTCAAAAATTGAAAGTACGTTTACTCAGTTCTATAAATTGATTTCTATTTTGGAAACGGCAGAATTCTCTTCAGAAATATTGTCAGAAAAAAAGGAATTGGTCGTCAATCCTTCGCAAAAAGCATCTTCGGTTGTAAAGAAATTTGCTAAATATCTGGATGCGCTCGATCAAAGGAGTAATATGCTAATTGGTGTTTTAGCCAATGGGTTTATGCTACGTGATCTGAGGCAATCGCACAATATTGAAAATTGGATCACGGCACATCGGGGAGAGGTAAAACAATGGTTTGATGTGATTACTTTTTTTGATGCTTTTAATAGTTTGGGTACGTATTCCTTTAACCATCCAGCACACCATTTTCCAGTTATTACAAAGAATGCTCCTATTTTGGAGTGCGAAGGAGCGGTGCACCCATTGCTGAATGCAACCACTGCTGTAAAAAATGATTTTAAGATTGACGAACAGGAGTTTTTTATCGTCACGGGCGCCAACATGGCGGGAAAAAGTACTTTTTTAAGAACGGTTGCACTGCAAATCGTAATGGCGAATGTTGGGCTGCCCACCCGTGTGGATAAAGCAAAATATACACCCATAAAATTGATTACCTCCATGCGGACCACAGATAGTCTAACCGATGATACATCCTATTTTTTCAGTGAATTAAAAAGATTAAAATATATCGTGGATGCTATTAAAGCGGATCGTTATTTTATTATTCTCGATGAAATTTTAAAAGGTACGAACAGCACAGATAAAGCAATCGGTTCACGGAAATTTGTTGAAAAATTGGTAAAGAGTGGTGCAACAGGGATTATTGCCACGCACGATCTAAGCTTATGCGAAACCGCAACAGCAATACCACAAGTGAAAAATTACTTCTTTGATGCGCGTATTGAAAATGACGAATTATATTTTGATTATACTTTTAAACCAGGTGTATGTCAAAACATGAATGCGTCTTTCCTATTGAAGAAAATGGAGATAGTGGAGTAGGTTACCCACAACTCATATCGGCCACGATTTTCCATTCGCTATCTATCTTTTTAAAAATGATCATAAAAACACCGTTGGCATCACCCACCGTTCTTTTTAAATGATAGCGCCCCATAACATGATAGCTATTGGCTTCAATTTGTGACATGTCCTCGATCGTGAAACTCAATGTTCCACTATCTGCTTTTGTGGGATAGCCTTTTTTGTAGTTGTCAAGTGTTTGTTGCCAACCAGTTGTTAAGCCACTTTTACCATAAAATTTTAGCGAATCGCTTTTCCAGTAACCTTGCATAAAGCCTTCAAGGTCATTAGTGCTCCAAGCTTGTTCTTGCTTGTTCATCACGTTCCTAATGGCTTGTTTATCCTTTGCAATCCGGGTGCTCATTTCTTGAGCCCCACAGCTTGCTGTTACCAAAGCTAGTGTTAAAATTAATAAGAGTTTTTTCATGGTTTCTATAGATAAGTTTGTTAATATAAATTCGGATAAAACATCCCTAAAGTACCCTCAAGGGGACAGTTTCAATTAGTAGATAATTATGCGTCGTAATCTGTGTTGAGACCTACAAGGATTGCTGCGCTCATACCTTGCAAGTCATTCGTTTTTCTACTTTCTCATTTCTACTTTATAAATCGTCATACCTCATTTAGGTTACTGAGTGTTTTAAATTGCTGCAAGCGGTTATAACATAGTACCGAAATACGTCGTTCTGTTTTTAGACCTACAAGGATCGCTGCGCTCATACCTTGCAGGTCATTCGTTTTTCTACTTTCTGTTTTCTACTTTATAAATCGTCATTCCTCATTTAGGTTACTGAGTGTTTTAAATTGCTGTAAGCGGTTATAACAAAGTACCGAAATACGTCATTCTGTTTTTAGACCTACAGGGATTGCTGCACTCATACCTTGCAGGTCATTCGTTTTTCTACTTTTTGTTTTCTGCTTTATAAATCGTCATTCGTCATTTAGGTTACTGAGTGTATTAAATTGCTGCAAGCAGTTTTAAAATGTACCGAAGTACGGCATTCATTCTAGTCTTGCCATTCTGCAATAAGAGGTTGGTG
>JGI24518J20066_1000139_pt1 | contig 18493 bp, 16 predicted proteins | sample LinPmetageLP42_FD_20066 | JGI IMG/M metagenome (IMG submission 20066) | reverse complement strand
ATAAGGATTATATACGTGTGTATTCAACATTAACCCGTTAATCAATTTATAATTGTACCGTTAATAGATGTTAAAAATATATGGGAGCGTTTAAATAATTTTAAAATTGTAAGATCCTAAAGAAAAAACATATGAAAAATGTAATGAGAAGTCTTGTATTGCTTACCTTAGTTGTGAGCTTGATGAGTTGTAGTGATGACGATGCTGCCACTGAAAATGAAACTGCGAGAATGTCGATTAAATTGACTGATGCACCAGGCGATTACGACGCTGTGTTTGTTGATGTAGAAAATGTAGTTGTAAAATATAACGGGCAGGAGGATGAAACCTTTTTTGCTAACATTAACGCAGGTGTTTACGATTTGTTAGAATTAACGGGTGGAGTTAGTGTTCTATTAGTTGATGACGAAATTCCAGCAGGAGATATTAGTCAAATACGATTAATACTCGGGGATGATAATACTATTGTAGTTGATGGCGAAACATTTTCATTGGAAACACCTTCAGCGCAACAGTCTGGTTTAAAAATTCAAGTAAATGAAACGCTGGAAGGCGGTATTTTTTATGAATTCATTTTAGACTTTGATGTTGACAAGTCGATTTTGCAAACGGGGAATGGTCAGTATAAATTAAAGCCCGTAATTCGTGCTTCTACGGTTGCTGAAAGTGGTGCAATAGTGGGTAATGTATTGCCTTTGGGAGTACAAACTATGGTTACTGCTAGCGATGGTATAAACGAAATTTCCACATTTACCGATGTAAGCGGGGCTTATGTATTGTCTGGGGTGCCAGAAGGAACATATACTGTTACTTTTAAAGCCGATGTTGATTTGGGACTGCCAAATATTGTCACTAATGATGTGGAGGTAAATGTTGGTAGTATTGCAACCTTAGCAACGGTTGAATTTTAAGTGTTCCGGAGAATTAGATAAATAGATAAAGCGATTTCATTGCAAGATGGAATCGCTTTTTATTTGGGGATCATCGCCTTTAGATCGTCTAAGGTATTTGCTTCTTCCATAGGTTTATCCTTCCGCCATCGTACGATCCGGGGAAATCGTGTCGCAATTCCGCTTTTATGACGCGAACTTTCTGCGATTCCTTCAAAAGCAATTTCAAAAACATGATGTGGCGTTACACTGCGTACGGGTCCAAAACGTTCTAGCGTGTTCTTTTTTATCCAAGCATCTACTTTTTTAAATTCGGCATCGGTCAAACCTGAGTAAGCTTTCGCAAAAGTTACCAATTCCCCTTGGTTCCATAATCCGAAAGTGTAATCTGTGTACAAATTAGCACGCCTACCATGACCTCGCATGGCATAGGTAAGAACGGCATCGATTGTAAAAGGGTCTGTTTTCCATTTCCACCAATCTCCTTTTTTACGCCCTACCAAATAGGGAGAGTCCTTTCTTTTTAGCATGAGGCCTTCGCTGCGCTTTTCGCGAGAAAGTTCACGTTCTTTGGAAGCCGCTTCCCAAGTTTTAAAAATCATGGTTTCGCTAAGATATAAACCAATCGTATCACAGTCACAATTACCAATAAGAGTGTCGAGTATTTGTCTTCTTTCTGAAAAAGGAAGTTGGCGAATGTCTTTTCCCTGCCATTCTAAAATATCGTACGCATTTAAAATGACAGGTGTTTTTTCAAGTAATTTCTTGCTGAGGTTTTTACGACCAATACGGGTTTGTAAGTCGTTAAAATTACCAATCTGCTTATTTCCGAAGGGTAAAATCTCACCGTCCAATACCGTTCCATTAGGTATTTTAGACAAAAACCGCTGAAACTCTGGATACTTATCTGTCACTAATTCTTCTCCTCTTGACCAAACAAAAATTTCGTCATTTCTTATGATTACTTGGCTTCGTATCCCATCCCACTTATGTTCAAAACTCCAATCATCGATAGCACCAAGTTCGTCTTGAAAATCATCTTCTACGGCATACGCTAAATAAAACGGATAAGGTTTGCTTAGATAATCTTCGGGGTTTTCTTCTAGGATTAGTTTTTGATAGGTCGTGTTTTGCGGCGTCCAATCGCCCATTAACTTGTAAGCTAGGATATCCTCGTCGATGTCGGTGGCTTTTGAGAGCGCACGGGTCATTAATTTCTGACTTACCCCTATTCTAAATCCGCCCGTTATGATCTTATTGAATACAAACCGTTCAAAATAATTAAGGTGCAGCCAGTTTTCTTGTAAATAGGCTTTCTTTTCTTCTTCCGTTTTTGCTTTTAAAGCAATGATTTCGGCAATAAACGTGGATAACGATTTGTCCGATTCTCCGTCTGTATTCGGAATAATAAGCGCAATGGTTTCGGCCAAGTCGCCTACGATGTGGTAGCTTTCTTCAAACAGCCACAAAGGAATATTGCTTATTTCGGTCGCCCACAATCGTAATAGTGTGGTGTTTACAGGTCGCTTAGGACGCCTATGCGATAGAATTGCAATGGTCCAGAGTTTATCGTCCTCTGGCGCATTTAAAAAATAGTCCGTGAGCGCCGCTACTTTTTGATTGGTCTTATTGGTGCTGTCTAATTTTTTTATAAGTTGTGCAAATGCTTTCACGATTCTTCCTCCCCTTCTTTTTTGATGGCTACTTCACTGTTTTCCTCTTCATATTGTGTTTTTTCGGTTCTCGCATCCAATCCCATTTCTTCACGCAGGTATCTCGAGAAAATTTCGGTATAGCCGTGTGTAGCGATTACTGTTGAGCATCCTGTTTCCTTTACGGTCGTTAATAAACCATCCCAGTCTGCATGATCACTTAATACAAAGCCGCGATCTATTGCCCGTCTTCTTCTGGCCCCTCTAAAAGTCATCCATCCACTGGCGCTGGCGGTAACATAGGGCACCATTTTACGTATCCAAGTACCTCCATGGGCGCTGGGAGGAGCGAGCACAATATTGCCTAGTAGTTCTTGTTTTTTGGTATCCCGGGTAATTCTTGTTGTCTCATTGAAATCATAGTTTGCGCGTAATACTTCGGTCATATTTTCAATGGCACCGTGCGTATATACCTTCCCAATAGAAGGATCTAAATGTTTTAATAATCGCTGTGCTTTTCCTAAGGAATATCCAAAAAGAATGGAGGTTTTGTTCTCCGCTTTGTTTTCGGCCCACCAATTGTTTATATTTTCAAAAACTTCAGATTGTGGCGTCCATTTAAAAGCAGGAAGTCCAAACGTACATTCGGTTATAAAAGTGTTGCACTTTACAAGTTCGAATGGTTCTGCAATTCCGTCATTTTCAGTTTTAAAATCTCCTGTAAACACCCAAACCTCACCTTTATATTCAACCCTTACTTGGCTGGAGGCTACAATATGTCCTGCTGGGTGCAAACTAAATTTCACACTATTGATAGTAAATGTCTCTCCCCATTCTTTGCCAGTGACATTGATCTCGCCAAGACGATGTTTAATGATCGGTACATTTTTGTTATGCGTAATATAATTTTTATGGCCCCAACGGCTATGGTCTGCATGTCCGTGGGTGATAATACAGTTATCCACAGGCTTCCAAGCGTCGATATAAACAGCTGCCTGGCTGCAGTAAATACCGTTATCGTTAAAAATAAGTAAGGGTGTCTTCATATAATCGAAACTTGAAGACTAAAGTTACAAAAGCTGAAGGGTTCTATTTTTTAATTAAGAAAAGTTTATAAAGATTTGGCTTCAAGGCTCGGATTTGTTGAGCGCTTGAATTATATTTGTGGTCTAATTTATATGTTATGTCTTTTACAGATTTATTTGATAGTGGAGAACACAAAAGAAATATAGGTCATTTTGCATCTATTGCAAACATGGCGGCCATTGACGGTGAGTTAAATGCGGAGGAAGAAAAAATGCTTCGAAGGTTTGCTCGAAAATTGGATATAGATGAGGGCGAATACGAAGAAATACTTAAGAATCCGACGAAATATCCTATAAATCCACCAAATAGTGCAGACCGAAGGTTAGAACGTATGCACGACCTTTTTGAAATGATCTTTGCGGACCATGAAATAGATGACCATGAGCGTTTTTTAATTGAAAAATATGCTATCGGTTTGGGATATTCTGCTGAGCTAGCGCAGAAACTTATCAAAAGATCTGTAGAGATTTATAGTGGTGGTCTGGATATGGAAGATTACCGATATCTACTGAATAAGAAATAAATAATCTAAAAAGATTCAATGATTAAGTGAGCTTTTCGAGTAAATTGAAAAGCTCAATTTTTGTATAGGGCTTTGATAAAAAGGCTGTTGCTCCTGCTTCTAGAAATGTTTGTTTCTCTTTAGGCATATTTTTGCTACTAGCAACAAGAATTGGCACTTTCGAAACTTTTTTTATCGAATTTTCTCTGATTGCCGAAATTAACGAGGTTCCAGACGTATTATTAATCTCTTCCTTTGTTATTATTGCAGCGTATTTTCTCTTTTTAAGGAGTGTCAAAGCTTGTTCTTCTGAAGTGGCCATTTCTATGTAAAATCCCCGTTCGTTGTTCAAAAAAAGTTTTAAGAAGAGTGCTTGATCTGTCGTGTTATCTTCAATAATCAAAATTCTCTTGGATAATAACAAACCAGATCCCTTTGGGATGGTTTTTCCTGGCGTTCGGCTCTTATTCAGGCTAAAAGGAAGCACCATTGTTAGCGATACTACCCGCTCTTTTTCAGTCTCAATTTGTACCTCACCATGAAGTGCGGTAATAAAATCTTTCGCTACAAAAAGGCTTGTCGATAATCCTTCTGACTTTATTTGCGCTACTTCTTTATCATGAAACGTCTCAAAAACCTCTGTTAGATCCTCTTTTAGACTATGTGTATCTGAACTCGTAATAGTAAATTGAATGGCCTGTTCTTTATCATTATTAGTTTCTGCAATAGACACTTTTAGGGATATAGTGCCGTTTGGGGTCTGGGTAAAAAAATGATTTAAAAGATTAAAGAAAATTTGGTATAATCGCGTGGGATCCCCTAGAATATGAGGCGGAATGTCTTTGTCTAACACAAGTTCAAAATTTGTCTGTGTATGGCGATATGCAGTTTCAAAATGTTTTTTTAAGTCCTTTAAAAAACTGGACATATTAAAGGGAATCTCTTTTATTGCTACTAGTCCTTTTTCAATTCTTGAAATTTCCAGCAGGTCATCCATTAGTTTTTTGATCTGGTTGCTTGTTTTTGCAACCATATTGACTAATTCCTTTTGCTGGTACTCTAATTTTGTTTTTTTCAAAAGGTCCAAGAAACCAATTAAATGATTCAACGGATTTCGGATCTCGTGGTTGAGGTTCGCCAGAAATTCGTTTTTAAATTGTTCCTTTTCTAGGAGTATGGATTTCTCGAAGGCAAATTTATGCGCCTTGATAGCGACCTCATTTTTTTCTTGGGTCAAGGTATGTGAGTCTTGATAATGATCTGTAAAATCAAAAAGCAGTATATATTTTTCTGGCAGCAGGACGACGTCCATAATAAACAGTTTGCCATTTAAAACTAAGTTGACACAGGGGATGTTTAGTTTTTCTGTTATATTTTCAAAGAGTGGTATCACCCCTTCAAAAAAAGGATTTAACGTTGTTATAGAGTCCCCATCTTTAACGGTAAAAAGAGCATTGTCGCTTTCTATAACTACTCCCTTGCCATTTATTTTTATGGATTGTATACGAGCCAGTAAAAGCTCTTGCTTAAGTGACGCTATATCCATGTTAGGCAATTGTTTTTTTAGTTATTTCTATAAATGCGTCAGCGACGTTTTGATCTTCTTTGGCACTTGTAAAAATAGTTTTACCGAATTTCTCTGATTTAAAAAAATCTTGCATTTCTTTATCGACGATAAGGTCTTTCTTATTGCCTATCACCTGTATCGGCAAGTGTGGAAATGCCTCTCGTAATAGCGCTATTTCTGAACTCAAATGTTCGTAGGTCTCAGGTCTAGAGACATCAAAAACATAAATGAAACCATGACTTCCTAAGAGGTACGACTTTCTAGCTTTAGAAACCGAAGTGTTTCCTTCGAGATCCCATATAATGACATTTACGGTGGTGCCGGCTATTTCAAGGGTCTTTTTCTTTACCTGTACGCCCAAGGTAACAATATAGTCTTCGCTAAACGCCTGATCGACATAACGGCGGATAAGGCTAGTTTTACCAACTCCAAAATGACCTAAAAGGACTATTTTTTTTGAATGGCTCATAACCGTAATATTATTTTGGTTTTTAAAAAATTCTAGTGATTGGGATTGCTACAAAGGTATGGTTTTAACCCATACGGGTTGGTCGCTTAGTTTTCTTTTTCAAAAAAGGTCTTTAATGTGGCATCCATACTTTCCCGTGAGCTAGTAGCAATTTTAGAAGCAATTTTATGGGACAATTTAAGCAATTTGTTCTCTAACGTATCACGAAACTTATTGGTGTATGCGCCTTCCACAACGATTGCCATATAATATTTATGAAAGTTCTGAATGTGCAGCGTATAAAGTTCATATTCTATTGTTTCAAGGTTTTGAGCGCCCCCCGAAAAGGCGTCTTCCACAAAACTTTTTATAGCCGTGAGCATACCCGATATCATTTCTTTGTCTAGCACGTTTTCGTAACTATGGTTGCCTAATAGAATGCCCGACCCCTTTTGGATTAAGAAAACCTCGACAATTTTAGGGTCATTCGTTTCTGATAAAATGAGTTCGGCCTCCTTAACACCCGTGAATTTTGACTTCACTTTTCTTTTAAATGAGATGAAGGAGAATGTATTGTTGATTTTCTGGTTCATGCTATCAGAAAGCATTTTCATCTCGTGCTGAACATATTTTTTAATCATCAGTCCCAAAATAGGGAAGAGGGCTTCTACAATTTCGTCTTTGCTGTTAGCTACTTGCTCTTTAAGGGTCTTCGTGATTACCGGTCCTAAGGTTTCTGGTATTTCTTTAATAAACTCAGAAAGTCTTGCTTCGATGATCGGGTCTACTTTTTGTGAAAGCTTGTCCCGTTTTTCGATGGTTTCTTGGATCGTCTCTACACGTCTAGTAATGGCATCTGCCACCTGCCTGTCATCTAGTAACAGGATTTCTCGAAGGAGTTGTAGTTTTTCCTCTTCTTCTACCATCCATGGGGATTATTTACTTATTTTTTCGCCTAACGATATGAGCAATTCGCCTAGTTGTTTGCGATCCATTTTTTCTTCAGAAAGTGTTTCGGTCTTGTCGTTTAAAGAGTCTTCTAGCTCTGTGATCCTAATGTTCACATCGGTACTCAACGAGTCGATAGACTTCATGAGCTCGCTTCGAACCTCGCCTATGTAATTGTCGAGGGTTTCTTTTTGGTGATCAATTTCTTTCTTGAGGGTTTCAAATTCACTATTGTATTGTTGAATGTTCTCACCAAAAATAAGATTTTTGATCGCTTCAATTTTTGAAGTTGAATCAACTTGTTCTTCAACTACTTTAGGAGATTTTTTTGACATGATTTTTTAATAAGTACGTAATATATTGAAAATTAGCTTAAGTTTTTGTGTTTTGCCATAAACGCTTCGGCTTTTTCAACCATATTTTTACTTCCGCAGAAAAATGGGATGCGCTGATGTAGCGCATTAGGTTGAATATCTAAGATACGTGTAAATCCATCACTCGCACTACCACCTGCTTGTTCGGCTAGATATGCCATTGGGTTACACTCATATAACAAACGTAATTTGCCTTCAGGGTTTTTTGAAGTGTTAGGATAAATATAAATACCTCCTTTTATCATGTTCCTGTGAAAATCGGATACTAAAGAGCCTATATACCTTGAGGTATATGGACGATCTCCTTCTTCGGCTTGACAATATTTTATATAGTCTTTCACGCCTTGCGGAAAATGGATATAATTTCCTTCGTTCACCGAATAAATATGTCCATCCTCTGGAAATCTCATATTAGGATGCGATAAATAATAGGTGCCAATAGCCGGATTGAGGGTAAACCCGTTCACGCCGTGTCCAGTAGTATAAACAATCATGGTAGAAGTTCCGTATACAATATAGCCCGCAGCTACTTGTTTGTTGCCGGGTTGTAAAAAATCGTCTATAGTAACTGGCGTTCCTTCTGGCGTAACACGACGATAAATAGAAAAAATAGTCCCTACCGAAACATTTACATCAATATTTGAGGAGCCATCCAAGGGATCGATCAATACAACATATTTATTGTCATTTTTCTCGTTGCGCCCTTTTATGGTAATAAAATCGTCTTCTTCTTCACTAGCGATGCCACAAACAATTTCTCTATTTGTCAACGTTTTAATGAAGGCCTCGTTCGCGTACACGTCCAATTTTTGTTGGTCTTCCCCTTGCACATTGGTGTCTCCCGCGGCGCCTAGAATGTCAACCAATCCCGCCTTGTTCACCTCATGATTCACCACTTTTGCCGCTAGGCGAATAGAATTTATCAATCTCGAAAGTTCTCCGGAGGAATATTTAAACTCACTTTGATTTTCGATTATAAATTCTCCTAACGTTTGGTTTTTTTTAGCCATTATGTGGTGTTGAATTGAATTTGCGGTAAATATCGGGTTTTTTGAGAAATTGAAACGATATTTGTACGGTAAACTATCAACATGGATATACACATTAGGAAAGCCGAAAGAACCGATATGCCGAGCATTTTGAGGCTGATAAAAGAACTGGCCGTTTTCGAAAAAGAACCCGACGCGGTAGAGGTAACGGTAAACGATTTGGAGGAAGCTGCTTTCAATAAGCCTGCAAAATTTACGTGTTTTGTTGCTGAAATAGCGCAGGAAGTAATTGGGATGGCATTAATTTATTTTCGGTTTTCCACTTGGAAAGGCAGTGTAGTGCATTTAGAAGATCTTATTGTCACCGAAAAAATGCGGAGCAAAGGCGTTGGTGAAGCCCTATACCTTGAGGTAATGAAGTATGCCAAGTCGCAAGGCGTAAAACGGGTACAATGGGAAGTTTTGGGATGGAACGAAGGTGCCATCAATTTTTATGAACGTACTGGTGCGAACGTATTGCGTGATTGGCATGTGGTGCACATGGATGAAAGTGGATTAACAAAATTTCTTGAAAAGAATAACAAATTATAAAGTGAGCCTTTTTAGTAAAAGTTAGAAAAGAATGAAAATATTCAAATTTGGAGGTGCATCGGTGAAAGATGCAGATGGCGTAAAAAATTTGGTGACTGTTTTAGAAAAAACAGGAGAGAAAAATCTTGTAATTGTTGTTTCGGCTATGGGAAAGACTACTAACCTTCTTGAGGAAGTGGTGTTTCAATATTTATCGGAAGCAGGCAATACGCATGATGTTCTTACCCAATTTACAAACTATCATGATACCATAATGAAGTCCCTTTTTGAAAGCAAAAGTAATCCTGTTTTTGAAAAAGCTTCTAAGCTGTTTAATTCATTAGCGTCTTTTTTAGAGACTAATACCTCGAATAACCATGCTTTTGTATATGACCAAGTAGTGGGGTATGGTGAGTTGGTTTCTACTACGATCATTTCGACCTATCTTTCAGAAAACAACTATCAGAATACCTTTCTAGATGTTCGCAATTGCATAAAAACCGATGCTAATTATCGGGATGCCAAGGTAGACTGGGAAATTACCCAAAAAGAAATTATAAAAAGGGTGCCTAAAAAGGGAATTACCATTACACAAGGATTTCTAGGATCTGAAACAACTAATAATTTCACAACGACCTTAGGTAGAGAAGGAAGTGACTATACCGCTGGCATATTTGCGTATTGTCTTAATGCTGAAAATGTGACCATTTGGAAAGATGTACCCGGTGTTTTAAATGCAGACCCAAGATATTTCACAAAAACCACGTTGCTCAACCATATTTCGTATAGAGAAGCGATAGAATTAGCGTTTTACGGTGCTTCGGTAATTCACCCAAAAACGTTACAGCCCTTACAAAGAAAGGAAATACCGCTTTATGTTAAGTCCTTTTTAAATCCGTTGAACAACGGTACNTGNGTGGGTAAAGGAGTAGCTTTAGANCCTGTATCGTCCTGTTTTATNTTAAAAAGAGAGCTGGTGCTAATATCCTTGTCTTCCCTAGATTTCAGTTTTATGATGGAAGACAATATTGGCGACGTTTTTAAATGGTTGCACAAATATAAAATGAAAGTAGAGCTCATACAGAATTCGGCCATTAGTTTTTCAGTTTGTGTGTATGACAAATACAATAAATTAGAGGAACTTTTAGCGAAGTTACGATCGGTGTTTAAAGTTTCATGGAATGAAAATGTAACCTTGTATACGGTGAGACATGCTTCAGTAAAGGAAATAAGAGCATTATCTGAAGGTAAAAAGGTGCTTTTAAAACAGGAAAGCCGTGAAACTGTGCAGCTTGTAACAAAAGAGTAATCTCGCAGTCTTTGACTATATTTGTGGGAAACAAATTAACCAATAGAAGTAATGGGATTAGTAAATGCAAAAGAAATTGCCAAAGCGGTAAAGGTAGATAACCTTGGCTTTTTGGGTACTTTTGTAGGCTGGTCCTTAATGAAGGTGTTAAATATTTCTACATGCAATAAAATCTACGATCGCAATAAGCATTTAGAAGGACTGGAATTTATTAATGCATTGCTCGACGAATTTGAAGTAGATTTTGAAATTCCTGAAGAAGATTTGAAAAGGATTCCCAAAACGGGAGCGTTTGTAACTATATCCAACCACCCGCTTGGTGGTATTGATGGAATTTTATTATTAAAAATTTTGTTAGAAAAACGTCCCGATTACAAGATCATAGCAAACTTTTTGTTGCACCGTATCCTGCCCTTAAAACCGTATGTTATGCCTGTTAATCCTTTTGAAAACCACAAAGATGCGCAGAGTAGTGTCATGGGTTTTAAAACGGCACTTTCACATGTTAGAGAAGAACATCCCCTTGGTGTTTTTCCGGCGGGAGAGGTTTCTACGCAAAAAGAGGACCGGGTTATGGTGGATAAACCATGGGAGCCGGCCGCAATGAAATTGGTAAAAAAGGCAAATGTGCCTGTGGTTCCTATTTATTTTCACGGTAGAAATAGTAATTCTTTTTATCGGTTGGCAAAAATGAGTGACACCTTACGTACGGCAAAATTACCAAGCGAATTATTGTCCCAAAAAGAACGACTTATAAAAATAAGGATTGGCCATCCAATTTCGGTAGAAGATCAAGCAGAACATACAAGTATTGAGGCCTATTCCGAATTTCTCCGGAAAAAAACGTACGTGCTCGCAAATCCTTTCAGAAAAAAGAAGCTGTTAGAAAATCTCCCAACAAAGATCAAGCTTCCTAAGACTGTTAAAAAAATTGCCGGCGCTGTACCCGTGGAGGCGATGGAAAAGGAGATTGATCAATTAAGAATAAACGATAAACGTCTTTTAGAAAGTAAAAATTACGAGGTTTTTCTGGCGATGGCCGAAAACATACCCAATATCTTGTCCGAATTAGGCCGTTTACGTGAAATCACCTTTAGGGAAGTAGGAGAAGGAACCAACAATGCTACAGACCTTGACAAATTTGATAACCACTATCACCATATGTTTTTATGGGATAATGAAGCCCGTAAGATAGCTGGTGCCTATCGTATGGGATTAGGATCTAAAATTTTTGCTGCTTACGGAATTGACGGTTTTTACTTACAAGATCTATTTCGGTTTGAGCCAGAGCTTTTCGATATGATGAGCAAGTCTATCGAAATGGGGCGTGCTTTTATCATAAAAGAGTACCAGTTGAGACCCATGCCGTTGTTTTTACTCTGGAAAGGAATTGTCCACACCACCTTACGTTTCCCGGAACATAAGTTTTTAATAGGAGGGGTGAGTATCAGTAATAAGTTTTCAGACTTTTCTAAGTCGCTCATGATCGAATTTATGAAATCCAATTACTACGATCCATATGTGGCTCAATACATCAACCCAAAAAAGGAATATAAAGTCAAGCTGAAGGATGCCGATAAAGATTTTATTTTTGATGAAAGTGAAGCCGATCTTAATAAGTTCGACAAGCTCATTGATGAGGTAGAACCGGGTTCTCTTCGATTACCGGTCTTGATCAAAAAGTACATAAAACAGAACGCTAAAGTGGTTGCATTTAACGTGGACCCAATGTTTAATAACGCCGTGGATGGTCTTATGTATATTCGTATTGCCGATCTTCCAGAGAGTACAGTAAAGCCTGTAATGGAAGAGTTTCAGGCCGAATTAGAGAAAAAGTATACTACTGAAAATCCACCGAGCGCAAATGAGGATTAGTCTTTTGCCTTAACTTCCACAGTCCCTTTTTCTGTGTTTTTAGTAACGATTACTTTTCTTGAGCTTGGTTCTGCCAAGGCTTCAATAACATTCAGCATTCTAATGGTATTGTCAAATTGTTTTTCAGATATAGCAATGGCTTTTTGCAGGTTTTCTTCCCTTAGCGCGAGCTTATCATGCGTTAACGGATCTTGGCTAACGATTGCATTTGCAAAATTTTGATAGGTAGCCATAAGTGCGCTCTTATCAATAAGGTCGTTAAACCAAGTAAGGACAGCCACTGTTAGTTGCGTGTAATTAGAGCGTGCATCTTGTAGTTGAAGTGGAGGTTTTGCAACTAGATGGGCAATGATATCTAAAAGTCCGATTCCTGCAAACGTAATAGCTAGAAAGTCTTCTCCTTTAAATGCAAAATAGATTGACACTAAAATGAGCAGGACACCTAGCCCAAAGGTGATCCCATACATCCACTTTACAATACTTTGAGAACTTTTACTTTCTTTCAATGTATTTTTCAAGGAGTTTTTTATTTCGGTAATGACCGAAAACGTTTCTTCTGAAGACTGCATGCGCTGTTTTAACTCCTTTTGCTGTGCAATGGCCAGTTCGTACTGTAGTTGTTCTAATTGCGCATTTTTTTCAATTGTTTTGGAATCTGTTGCCTGTGTTTTTTGTTGTGTGGTTTCCATAATAAAATAATTGAATGGTTACTGAATATGTCAAAACATCGTGCGAGTTTTAAATTGTCATCATCGTTTCAAAATTATAGGGTTCCTACCTCGCATATCAAATCAAACCATAAACCAAATAACTTCTACCAATTGCGCATAGGGAGTTAAAAAATTAGAGTCCTCTATCGTAGTAAGTTTTAATTTTTGGTTTTTATTGGATACGCTGGACGCTCCATTTTCTTTGGCGGATTTTCTTTAAGTTGCTGTAAGACTACTTCAATGGCTTTTTCTAGCTGGGGATCTTTACCAGCAATCACGTCTTTGGGCCATTGCTCAACCATGATATCTGGAGCCACTCCTTCATTTTCTACCCGATACCCATTTTCTGTATAAAAAGCAACATTGGGGGCCGTTACAATACCTCCATCTATAAATTCTGGATAACCCAAAACGCCCACTAAGCCACCCCATGTTCGCTTCCCGATAATAGTCCCTACGTTAAACTTTCTGAACATCCATGGGAAATAATCCCCTTGGGCCATTGCTCAACCATGATATCTGGAGCCACTCCTTCATTTTCTACCCGATACCCATTTTCTGTATAAAAAGCAACATTGGGAGCCGTTACAATACCGCCATCTATAAATTCTGGATAGCCTAAGACGCCTACCAAGCCGCCCCAAGTACGTTTACCGATAATAGTCCCTACATTAAACTTTCTAAACATCCATGGAAAATAATCCCCGCCAGAACCTGCGGTCTCGTCTGTGATCAACACTTTTGGACCTTGAATGGAAGCACTGGGAGACTTGAGATCTTTACCATACCTAAAATTCCAGTAGGCTTGTTCGGGTTTTTTTAAAAGGTCGATATAATAATCTGCCAATTGCCCACCGCCGTTAAAACGCTCATCTACGATCATTGCTTTTTTAGTGGCCTGCGGATAAAAATACCGCTTAAAATATTCATGTCCTGCGCCCGCTGTGTTGGGCACGTAGACATAACCCACTTGCCCGTTTGTGGCTTCTGCTACTTTTTTAAGATTGCCCTCTACCCAAGCTCTATTACGTAAATCGCGTTCCGAACCTACGGGCGTTACTTTATACGTTTTGGGGTTGTTGCCATTGGCATTGTCGCTAACAGTAAGCGCTACGATCTTATCGGCTTTATTTTCAAAAAACCTGTAGATGTTGTCTGCTGCAGTCACTTCCTTCCCATCTACTTTTATGATATAATCACCTTCGTTGACTAAAACGCCAGGTTCTGTTAATGGCGAACGTAAGTCTGGGTTCCAGTTGAGTCCTCCGTAAATCTTTGAAATTTGGTAGCGGTTGTTTTTCTGAATAAAATCGGCACCTAACAATCCGCCGTTAATCGATTCTGGATCATGCAGGTCATCGCCTGTGCTAGAAAAACGATGATGCCCTACCGAAAGTTCGCTAAACATCCACTGCATTACAGTATATAGATCACTACGCGTGGTCACATCTGGCAAAAACTGCTTGTATTTTACTTTCATCGCTTCCCAATCAACACCGTGCATTCCAGGATCGTAAAAATAATCACGGTTTACACGCCAGGCTTCGTCAAAGATATTTTCCCATTCGGCGACGGGATCTATTTTTACTTGAATGGCTGCTACGTTGAGCATGCCATCTCCTTTTTCAGGTTTTTTGCCGGTTTCGGTCACGCCATAGCTGCCCTCTTTTTGAAACAACATCTTATCGCCTTTGGCAGCAATTATAAAATTATCTGCTGGCATTATTTCCTTGTCCTCGCGTTCTTTGAGGGTGTATTTATGGAGTGTGGCTTTCTCATTACTATAAGAGATGTAATAAAGCTCCCCTTCTTTTGGTACCGAAAGATTACCATACTGTCCAGCAGGAACGGGAATATCGATGATACGATGTTGCAGCCCTTCCCAATCTATTTTTAAAGGTTTTGTTGCTTCTTTTTCAGCGTCTTTCTTTCCTTTTTTGCTGTCCTCTTTTTCCTTTTCTTTCTCTTCGGCTTTCTCGATGGCTTCGATATCGTTTTCTTTTGCAAAAGGCGAGGTGACTTCCTTTTGAAGGGTCACGAGGTACATGGAGAATGAAAGTTCTGTGTCGTTATTTGATTGGTCAAACCAATTCACCACAGGACCACTATCGGTTGAAGAGAGCATGTAGAGGTATTTTCCACTAGGATCAAAAACGGGATTTGTCACGGTCGAAAAACCATCGGTTACGGCGTATGACTTCTTTTCTGAAACCGAATAGAGGTACGCCTGTTCAAAATTACTTTGGTTAAGGGTTGTGTAAGCGATCCAATTCGAATCGTGGCTCCAGTCGCCGAAGAGTTCGCGATAGATTCCGGGTGTGTACATTTCATCTGAAGCGATCTTGGTTATTGTTTCGGAAGAAATTTCAGCTAAAAAGATGCTTCGGCTATTGTCCACAAAAGCGATGTTTTTACTGTCTGGTGACCAATGTGGGTAGGCGTAGAAACCGGCACCATTCAGCTTTAATTTTTTGACCGATCCGTCGTCAATGGCTTGAATGTGTAGTGCGTATTCTCCAGATTCATCTGAAAAATAAGCAATGCTTTTTCCATCTGGTGACCAGGCTGGAAATTGTTCATGAATACCTTGGGTTTCCGTTATATTATTTGGGTCTCCTTTTTCTGAAGGAATCGTTACAATGTCTCCTCTAAAGTCTACAACCACACGTGCGCCCGATGGTGAAATCGTGGCAGAACGCACATAGTTTTTTCCTGAAACGTAGCGTTCACGGCGTTCTAACAGATCTGTAGCGATGGTAATATTAATTTTTGATGAAGCATCAGTTGCAGTGTTGTAGGTATGCAAGTAGCCTGCCTGTTCAAAAATGATGGTGTTTCCGTGGGCATACATGTCTAGCACGGGGAAATCCTTGTAATTAGTAAGCGCGGTCACTTGCTTTGAAGCGCTATCGTATTTATAGAGGTTGAATTCGCCATCACGATCGCTCCTAAAATAGATATCGTTGCCTACCCATTGCGGTTTGGTATCATTGCTTCCGCCAGCTGGTTTTGGGATCTCTACTACGTCTTTTGTTTTGGTATCATAGATCCAGATACGGGTTTCCATCCCGCCGCGGTAATGTTTCCATTGGTTAAATGCTTCGTAAAGCGGAGTGTAAGCGATTTTATCACCACTGGGATTATACGTCGCCCAGAAAGCATTCGGGATCTCAAGTTGGGTGATTGCACCACCGTTTATTGAAACAGTATACAGTTGCAAGTACCTACCTGTAAAGGAGGTACGTTGTGAGTTAAACAGCACCTTTTTTCCATCGGGTGTAAAGTCACGTACCATATCTGGGTAAGGATGCCAAGTCAAACGTTTTGGCACACCACCAGTAACTGGAACGGTATATACGTCTGTATTGCCATCGTATTGTCCATTAAAAGCAATGGTCTGTCCGTCTGGAGAAAAGACGGGATTGGATTCAACACCGATGTCTATTGTTAATCGTTTTGGGTTGTTGCCATTTTTGTCTGCTACCCAAAGGTCTTCTGCATATACAAAGGCAATATGGCTATCGCTTAAAGCTGGCTGTGATAGGAGCCTGGTTTGCTGGGCAAAACTATGATAGGATAAAAATAGGATTGCCAAGAATGAAAAAAGGAGTTTGATTGATTTCATGGGATTATGTATTTGATGAGAAAAAGGCAATGACGACCTGTATAAAGATACGCGTTTTTAGGCAATGGTCTTCGGTGATTTTTTCGGATATGTAGAAGGAATTTGATCATTGGTTTAATTCAGCGTTTGAGACTTCAATGATGTCTTTCATTATTTCTCTAAGCGATTGAAATTCTTTTCTTAAAAAAACAGCTAGGAAATAAAAATTATCTGCTCTATTCTCAAATTCAGGCATTTTTAATAGCTCAGGATTGTTGCTAGCAATCGTAGATCTTTGAAGATTTTTAGTGCTTTCAGTTAGCGCATCTATATTTCTCACAGAGCCATTTTTAGTAATGTATTCGATATATTCTTCTCCATATTGTTCATATCCATCAGTATTCATACCTTCAAATTCTCTTTCCCATTTAAAAAGCAAGGTTTTTAAGCTGTTATTATCGAGTTTAGATAAGGTGCCAGAATTTTTCAATTCGACTAGAACAAAGGAGCTAGTTGCCCAACTTGGTGTCCAAAATGTTTTTTGCAAAATTTGGTCAAATTCAGACTCTGTCAAATTACTGTCTTGGGTTCTCATAACGGTTAGTAATGTTTCCAACCCTTCAATTACACTGTTAAATTTAATAATACTGGAGTCTAATTCAATTAGATTCTCACTAAACTCTTTGTTTAGGTTTTGTAGCACAACTTGATTTTGTTCTGTAACTATTCTCTTTTGATTCCAGTTATTAATGGAGAGTGCTATGAGAATCCCAATGACCACGAGAAAGATTTCGCCAATGGCATATTTAAGGTATTTGCCCGTTTTTCCTGTTTCCATTAGGTTGTATCGTATTTTTCTGAAGAATTTAATCATCACATTGGTTCTTTAATAGCTTGTAGGGGTGCTTCATATTTTCTTCAACAAGAGTAAGATTCTGTTTGGCACGATCATATAAGGCGATGGTCATTACAATATCATTTTGAAACTTTTTAAAATAAGGGTGGTTGGGATTGTGAATCCAATTAGGCTCATCCAATAAGGCGTAAATGTCCTCACCCAATGCATTTTTTAGATATTCAAGTTCTTGTATACCGAATCCAACAGCATCTTCTGGATAGGAGTTTTGAACTAGGAAATCCCTATTTTGGTTCATCTGTCTCAGTATGTTTTCAAGATCATCGTAATACAGCGCCAGGCTATTCTTAATGTCAACATCTGTTATTAATTTAAAATTTCCTGAGGTTTTTAGATCATCAAAAGCTACGCGTCGTGGTACATAAACAGGTAAGCGTTGGGTTTCTATCCAATTGTTCATCATGGTATAGTTGTCTTTGTCAGACTGGTACATATCCTTTAATAATTGCTTCGCAGCTTCAATTTTTTGATCTGCAATGGTTTGATACTCCTCAATATGCCTTTGTTCAAGATTAAAATCGTCTAAGATTCTACAATAATAATCCTGCTCGAGAATTCGGTCTTTTCTACTTTCGTTCCAGTTATTAACCTGTAATGCAATGATAATCCCAATTACCACAAGTACAATTTCACCAATGGCGTATTTTAAATACTTGCCAGTTTTATTTTTTTCCATGAGGTCGTATCGTATTTTTCGAAAGAATTTAATCATAGTTTTATTTCTGAATCAAGACCAACTAAAATGAGTTCTATTTGCTCTTTGATGCCACCAAAAATTTTAGGACCATTTGCTCCTCTAGATGACAAATAGTAATTTAAAAGATTGTTTTCAAATTCAGTTAAGCTGAACAAGTTTTTATTGTTAACCGTATCAGAAATTGATTGATGTTCAAAATTTAGACCTCTATGTATTAGCACTTTTAGGATGCTTCCATTTTTATTCAATAGGCTAATCATTTCCTCTTTTGCAGAATTAATACCAATTTCTTGAAATTTAACAATGTCTAAACTGCCTTCAAAAGAAGCAAGATGTTGTCTTAGTTGTTCATTTTG
>JGI24518J20066_1000132_pt1 | contig 19144 bp, 15 predicted proteins | sample LinPmetageLP42_FD_20066 | JGI IMG/M metagenome (IMG submission 20066) | reverse complement strand
GTCTTCGTGCCCTTCTGCTACGCCGAGGCCGCCGCCAACCTGTTGACCAACCCGGCGCTCGATCCGGTGGGCAAGATCCCCGAGTTCAAGTACGCCGCCTGCCGTCTGGCCAGAGCCGAACCCGCCGAGGCGGGTGTGGAGCGCTGAAGCGGACATGTGAGGCGGACATGTGAGGTGGACATGGCAAGCGGGCTGGACCGAGCGGATAGCTCGAGGCAATAGACCGCAATCGAGCCGGACGCGCCTGACGCAAATGCCTACGCCAGTGGCGTGGGCAGGCACGCAGAGGGCGCCCCGGTCTGACCAGAATGTCGGAGACAGCCCGCCGTGCATTTCGGCTATCCTCACAAGGGCTATGCTCAGAACAGAGTGGGTCAATACCAATGACAATGCCCGCCGTCAGCGAGCAAGGAGAATGACGATGATGATCGTGGAGCTGATTGATCACGAAGACTTTCGTGAGCGGCTGGTGGCGTTGGGCGTGCAGATTTCCGAGCATGCCTGCGCGGACACCTGCGCGCGCATGGCACTCAGAAAGCATGCCGAGGTGGGCGTGCCGGGCCTGCAGGAACTGGTGCGCGAGCTGGTGATGCACTCCGATATCCTGCTGCCGTCGGTGCGCCAGGCGCTCGACAAGTATCTGCTGCCGGGGCTGCGCTAGGCGCGACACTCCTGGAAGATTGCGCGCCACGCACTGATACCGTTTGCCAGATGAACAAAAGGGCCTGTCGACTGACAGGCCCTTTTGCGTGGTCGCTCTTCGCGCTCTTTTCACTGCGCGCAGTGGCTCAGGTTGATGCGTTGGCGCGGTCGTACTCGCGTTTTTCCCAGCGCAGACCGCGGAACAGCGAGAAGCACATCACCAGCAGCACCACCGTGAAGGGCAGCCCCGTGGAGATGGCGCCCGCCTGCAGCGCACTCAGTGCGGTGCTGCCGCCGCCATACAGCAGGGCACAGGCGATCAGGCCGCCGGCCGCTGCCCAGAAGATGCGCTGGCGCGTCGGGGCATCCTGCTTGCCACCGGCGGTGATGGAATCGATCACCAGCGAGCCGGAGTCGGAGGAGGTCACGAAGAACACCAGCACCAGCACGATGGCGACGCAGGAGGTGATGGAGGACAGCGGCAGGCTGTCGAACATCTGGAACATGGCCATCGAGGGAGTATCGATGCCCTGGGCCAGCTCGCTGCCGGCGGCTCGCGCCTCTTCCAGTGCGGTGCCGCCGAAGACGGTCATCCACACGATGGTGACCAGGGTCGGTACCACCAGTACGGCGGTGACGAATTCGCGCACGCTGCGTCCGCGCGAGATACGCGCGATGAACATGCCGACGAACGGCGACCAGGAAATCCACCAGGCCCAGTAGAAGATGGTCCAGCTATGGAACCAGCCTTCGTCGGGGCGATCGATCCAGTTGGAGAGCGGCAGCAGATATTCCAGATAGCCGACGCTGGTGGTGCCAAGTCCGGTGATGATGTCCATGGTCGGGCCGACAATGAACAGGAACACCACCAGCAACGCGGCCAGCATCATGTTGAGATTGGAGAGGCGTTTGACGCCGCCATCCAGACCGCGACTCACCGAGTAGATGGCCGCGAGCGTGACCGCCACGATCACGCCTATCTGACTGACCAGCCCATCGCCGATGCCGAACAGATGGTCCAGCCCCGAGGCCGCCTGTGCCGCGCCCAGCCCCAGAGAGGTGGCAAGGCCGAACAGGGTGGCGAGCACCGCGACGATATCGATGATATGGCCGCTCCAGCCCCATACACGTTCACCCAGCAAGGGGTAGAACACCGAGCGCAGCGTCAGCGGCAGGCCCTTGTTGTAGGCGAAGAAGGCCAGCGACAGGCCGATCACGGCATACATGGCCCACGGGTGAAGCCCATAGTGGAAGACGGTGGCCGAGAGTGCCGCCGTTGCGCCTTCCGGCGTACGCGGTGGTGCGTTCAGTGGCGTGCCGGACCAGTCGGTGTAGTACGCCACTGGCTCGGCGACCCCCCAGAACATCAGGCCGGTGCCCATGCCGGCCGCGAACAGCATCGCGAACCAGGCCATCCGGCTGAATTCCGGCTTGGCGTCGCGTCCGCCCAGACGCAGGCGGCTGACCGGGTGCAGGACCAGCAGCAGGCAGAACAGGATGAAGAAGTTGCTGGAGAGCATGAACAGCCAATCACCATGGGTGATGGACCATGCCTTGGCGCCGCCCAGTGCCGACTCGGCCGACTCGGGCATCAGCAGCGTGAACAGGATGAAGCCTACGATCAGCAGCGCACTGATGGTGAAGACCGGCTTGTGGACATCCAGCCCGAGTCGCTGAACATTGTCCTGACCGATCTGGTAATCCGTCACATACGGATTCGATGACATGGAGTTACCTCGTATGTTTTCTTTCGATAGCCGCTCCTGTGGGCATCTCGAGTCAGAATGAGGGACCTTGTCCCGCCTGGTGGAAGCGTTCAGACCTTGGTCTGAAGCCTTGTGCAACATGCGCCTTTCTGCCAGTTGCAGATGACGGCGTCAAACCTTGAGCCATCCTTGTCGTGCGCTGAAAGGCATTGATTGTATTAAGGTTTATGGATTTCTTTTCCTTGCCGGAAAGTCATTCGGGGCGCTGTAGACTGAACAGGCTGTCCGTGCGTGCATAGTCACTGCCGGCCATGCGCCCGATGGCACGCAGCACCTCATTGTCGACATGCCGCCCATCCCAGACCGCTTCGTCGGCATGCATCACCACCACCTCGGCCAGCACCAGTGAACCGGCCAGCGGTTGATCACCGAACGAGATGATGTCGCGCAGTCGACAGCCGAAGGCGATCGGAGCGCCTTCCACGCGCGGAACCGCCAGCGGCGGCATGGCCACCTTGTTCAGACCCGCGTGGGTGAACTCATCCTCGTCGGCGGCGAGACTGGCGCTGGTGAGATTGAGCGCCTCGCTCATCGCCTCGCCACCGATGTGAATGACGCACTCCGCCACCTGCCCGAGGTTGTTGAGGGTGTCCTTGGTCTTGCCTTCGCCATTGCGCAGCGGGCTGAAGGCGAGTACCGGCGGATTGATGCTGGCGATGGTGAAGAACGAGAAGGGCGCGAGGTTGGTGTTGCCTGCCGCATCGATGGTCGAGACCCAGGCGATCGGCCGGGGCGCGATGCTGCCCGAGAACAGGCGATAGAGGATGCCTGCGGGAAGCTGATCGGCGGCGATGAGGGAATGCGTGGTCGAGGAGGCAGTCATGGTGAGGGTCTCATTGCAGGGCTCTGGTTGTAGGGCCGATGTTATAGAGCTGTCATCGCAGGGCTGTTGTTGTAGAGCTGTCATCGTAGAGCTGTCATCGCAGAGCGGGCGTTGCAGGGCATGGCTCTCGACCCGCTCAGGCAGCATGTCGCACGGCCCTGACATTGGAGAGAGTGAGAGCCCGGCAAGCCAAGAGGCCGCTAGACCGAGAGCTCGAGAATCTGGCCGTCGCGGCGAGTGGCGGCCGCGAATCATCGCTGATGGGGAACGCGAATCGCGCCTGACCACAGCCCGGTGGTGTTGATGAAGAGTGGCCTGTCTGGCCGCTGGGCGTGGAAAAGGTCTCGGGAAATTCTCCCAGATCATTGTCCCTATTTTTGGTGTGGTCAATTGTCGCAGGTCTTGACCTTTTTCGAGGATGTTGTTCCTGACGCCGCGGTCGAGTTCATTCCTTGTTTGACTCAAGTCACACAATGGGGGCGGGAAACCGGATTTTTGTGCAAAATTGGTAACCATATGGTTTCTGTAGTGTGTTTATTTGTGTATTTTTTATGATGGAAGGCTGGGCGTCATCTGGCAGAAAGGTGGTGAGTCCGCGTAAATGAATGGCGGAAAATGACACTCATCAGGCCATTTGGTTCGGCGTTGATCATGAGAATGGCATGCCAAGGTTGCGAAAAAGTGTCCCCTATTGATCGGGAATGCCAGCATCATGTGAGACGCATCATGGTGCATTTACCTGTCAGGTCATGATCGATAATGATGCATGTTTTCTCGTCAATGAACGCCGGCCTCATACAAGTATCATGTCGGGAAAACGCCTCTCTCGCCCGGGTTGGGGGAGTACTTCAGCAACTTTTGAAAGGGTCATCGGCACAATTTTTGGCATTTTGTTTCAAGTGGTGGTCATTTATTGGGTTTTTGTTGCGCAGTATCGTGTGGCGGTAGTGGTTGCTTCGACGCCACCTGGTGCGCCGATGGCGAGGATATCTGTGGGGATGCACTGAATTGTGGCGCGACAAGGTCGTGATTCTCACGGGCATCATCAAGCAGGGCAGGGGGGCTGGCATCGCGGATAAGGCCGGTGAATGACGAGCTGTCTGGCCCTGCAAGGCATGCACTGTCGCGACATCATTGCCGTGAGTGTCGGCTTCGCCACCCGATCCCGCTGCCTTAACCTCCCTCGAGCGTTAGAGAACTCATGCCGCTCAAGGCATGATTGGCGCGCACCGGATGGCCGAAGTCATCCGCATGTGGCCCCTGGTGCGTCATCCTGCCCCGTAGTCAGCCCCCCTGTCTTTTCTCTATCCTGTGCCCGCCTGCGGGAAATCTTCTGATTTCGTTCGAAAGATCGACGGCTTCCTGTTGGTCATTTCTTCGAACGCTGTGTTCCACATGTGGGCTCGTCATGACGCCATGGCGTGTTCCAACGAGGTCGTGAGATGAGAAAAAGCCTAATGCGGGGGGCTCTGCGGGGACTCCCTATCCTCGCGGGATTATTGATGCTGTCCGGCTGTGACGCCGTGCTCTTCGATCCCAAGGGGCCTATCGGTGAATCCGAAAAGTCGCTGATCCTGACTGCTACCTACCTGATGCTCGTGGTTGTTATCCCGGTCATCTTCATGACGCTGTGGTTCGCCTGGCGCTATCGCGATACCAAGCAGAGCAAGGCGACCTACACGCCCAACTGGGCGCATTCCACCAAGATCGAGATCGTGGTCTGGGGCATTCCGTGCCTGATCATCCTCGCTCTGGGCATCCTGACCTGGAAGAGCACGCACGAGCTGGACCCGCGTGCCGAGATCGTCGACGGCGGTGAGCCGATCGAGGTGCAGGTCGTGTCCATGGACTGGAAGTGGTTGTTCATCTATCCGGAGCAGGGCATCGCGACGGTCAATGAACTGGCCATGCCGGTGGATCGTCAGGTTCGCTTCCACATCACATCCGACACGGTGATGAACTCGTTCTTCGTCCCGCAGCTCGGTAGCCAGATCTATGCAATGGCGGGGATGGAAAACCGTCTGCACCTGATCGGCAGTGAAGTGGGTACCTACGACGGTATCTCTGCCAGCTATAGCGGCGCCGGCTTCGCCGACATGCACTTCAAGGCGCATGTCATGAGCGAAGGCGACTTCGACGCCTGGATCGAGAAGGCACGCGGCAGCAGCAAGGTGCTGGATGACGCTGGTCTTGCCGCTCTCAAGGAGCCGAGCGAGGACGTTGCCCCGACCTTCTATGGTCAGGTCAAGCCGAACCTGTATGAGCAGATCATGGCGCCCTACATGGACGGCATGGAGCTGGGCATGAGCGATGATCAGATGCGCCACATGAAGAAGGGTGGAATGCATCACGACAGCGCCGAAGACGGCATGTCCGATCATGACGCTTCTGGTCACGCTGAATCTGCGATGGCAACCGAGGAATAAGCAATGCTTGGAAAACTCACAATAGAGGCTGTTCCGTATCACGAGCCGATCATCATGATCGTGCTTGCGGCGGTAATCCTCGGTGGTGCAGCCCTTGTCGGCTTCATCACGGTAAAGAAAAAGTGGGCCTACCTGTGGAATGAGTGGTTCACCTCTGTCGATCACAAGAAGATCGGCATGATGTACATCATCGTCGCGTTGGTGATGCTGATCCGTGGTTTCTCCGATGCGATCATGATGCGTTCCCAGCAGATGCTGGCGTCCAGTGGTGGTCAGGGCTATCTGCCCCCGGATCACTACGACCAGATCTTCACTGCCCACGGCGTGATCATGATCTTCTTCGTGGCGATGCCGCTGGTCATCGGTCTGATCAACGTTGTCGTGCCGCTGCAGATCGGCGCACGTGACGTGGCCTTCCCGTTCCTGAACTCGCTCAGCTTCTGGCTGTTCGTGGTCGGCGCGCTGCTGGTCAACATCTCTCTGGGTCTGGGTGAGTTCGCCAAGACTGGCTGGCTGGCCTATCCGCCGTTGTCGGGGGCCAATTACAGCCCCGGGGTCGGGGTGGATTACTGGATCTGGTCATTGCAGATCTCCGGTGTCGGTACCCTGCTGACAGGTGTCAACTTCATCGCCACCATCCTCAAGATGCGTGCGCCGGGCATGTCCCTGATGAAGATGCCGGTCTTCACCTGGACCGCACTGTGCGCCAACGTCCTGATCGTCGCGGCCTTCCCGATTCTGACCGCTACCATCGCGATGCTGACGCTCGATCGCTACCTCGACTTCCACTTCTTCACCAATGACCTTGGTGGAAACATGATGATGTACGTCAACCTCATCTGGGCCTGGGGCCATCCTGAGGTGTACATCCTGGTGCTGCCGGTCTTCGGTGTGTTCTCCGAAGTCATCGCCACCTTCTCCAAGAAGAAGCTGTTCGGTTACACCTCGCTGGTGTGGGCGACTCTCGTCATCACCGTCCTGTCGTTCATCGTCTGGCTGCACCACTACTTCACCATGGGTGCCGGCGCTGACGTGAACGCCTTCTTCGGTATCGCGACGATGATCATCTCGATCCCGACAGGTGTGAAGATCTTCAACTGGCTGTTCACCATGTACCGTGGTCGTGTCGAAATGACCTCTCCGGTGCTGTGGACCCTGGGCTTCATCGTCACCTTCACCATCGGTGGCATGACCGGCGTTCTGCTGGCCGTTCCGGGCGCCAACTACGTACTGCACAACTCGCTGTTCCTGATCGCCCACTTCCACAACGTCATCATCGGCGGCGTGGTCTTCGGTGCGATGGCCGGTATTACCTACTGGTTCCCGAAAGCGACCGGCTTCATGCTGTGCGAGAAGTGGGGCAAGCGTTCCTTCTGGTTCTGGATCACTGGCTTCTACCTCGCCTTCATGCCGCTGTACATCCTCGGCTTCATGGGCATGACCCGTCGTCTGCAGCACGTCGACAACCCGCTGTGGGTGCCGTACCTGGTCGTCGCCTTCATCGGTGCTGTCCTGATCCTGATCGGTATCGCGTGCACCGTGATCCAGATCGCGGTCAGCATCAAGAACCGCAAGCAGCTGCAGGACACCACTGGCGATATCTGGGGCGGTCGTACCCTGGAGTGGAGCACCACTTCACCGGCACCGTTCTACAACTTCGCTCACGAGCCGCAGGTTTCCGAGCTCGACGAGTTCTGGGAAATGAAGGAACGTGGCATCGAGCAGGAGGCCAAGAAGCCTTATGCGCCGATCCACATGCCGCGCAACGCCGCTGCTGGCGTCATCATCTCCGCCTTCAGCCTGGTGTTCGGTTTCGCACTGATCTGGCACATCTGGTGGATGGCCGTGGTCGGGCTGGTCGGCATGATCGCTACCTTCATCGTGCGCTCCTTCAACTACGACATCGACTACTACGTGTCCGTCGAGGAAGTGGAGCGTGTCGAGCGTGAGGGTCGCGAGCGTCGCGCCCTGCCCAGCGCCCGCACACCTAACGACACAGTGGTTCAGGGGTAATCATGGCGAATAATGCAATGACATCTCACGATGGGGCGCATGACGCCCATGACGATCACGAGCATCACGATACCAACGGCCTGAAGGTCTTCGGTTTCTGGCTCTATCTGCTGAGCGACTGCATCCTGTTCGCGATGCTGTTCGCGGTCTACGTGGTACTGAGCCAGGCGTATGCCGGTGGCCCGACGGGCGCCGAGATCTTCGAGCTGAACTTCGTGCTGGTCGAGACCGCGCTGCTGCTGGCTTCGAGCTTCACCTACGGCCTGGCGATGCTGGGCATGAACCGCGGAGACAGCTCCGCGGTGATCAAGTGGCTGATGATCACCTTCGCCTGTGGCGCAGGCTTCATCGCGATGGAAATCTATGAGTTCTACCACCTGATCGTGAACGGCCAGGGTCCGGACAAGTCCGCGTTCCTGTCTGCCTTCTTCACCCTGGTCGGCACCCACGGTCTGCACGTGACCGCCGGTCTGATCTGGATGGCGCTGCTGATCTTCCAGGTCAAGAAGAAAGGTCTGACGGAAGTGCATCGCGGTCGTCTGATGATGCTCAGCCTGTTCTGGCACTTCCTGGACGTCATCTGGATCTGCGTCTTCACCGTCGTCTATCTCACAGGAGTGATGCTATGAGCCATTCCAACAACGACCACAACGACAATCACGGCAGCGTCAAGCAGTACGTGACCGGTCTGATTCTCTCCATCATCCTGACCATCATCCCGTTCGGGATGGTGATGATGATGGACGATCCGGGTGTCGGCGTGATCTGGGCCATCTACGGCTTCGCCATCGCTCAGGTCTTCGTGCAGCTGTACTTCTTCCTGCACCTGGACGGCTCCAAGGAGCAGAGCTGGAATGTCATGGCCATGCTGTTCACCGTGGTGATCGTGGCAATCGTCGTTGGTGGTTCCATATGGATCATGATCGAGCTGAATCAGAACATGATGCCCATCTGATAGCGTGAGCCTGATGATCAAGGACTACCTGCGTACCACCAAGCCGGGCATTATCTTCGGCAACCTGATCACCGTCAGCGGCGGCTTCTTTCTCGCTTCCGGTGGTGAGGTGGATTGGGCGCTGTTCATCGCCACCCTGGTCGGGGTGGCGTTGATCGTGGCCTCAGGCTGTGTGTTCAACAACTGCATCGATCGCGATATCGACCGCCACATGGCGCGTACCCAGGGCCGTGCTCTGGTGCAGGGCGACATCTCGCTGAAGGGGGCCTTCGTCTTCGGCAGCGTGCTGGGCCTTGCAGGCTTCTGGCTTCTGGCCGCGATGACCAATCTCATGGCGATGATCGCCGTGGGACTGGGCTTCGTGATCTACGTCGGGGCCTACAGCATGTGGCTCAAGCGTGGCTCGGTGTATGGCACCCTCATCGGCTCACTGTCCGGCGCTGCGCCGCCAGTGGTCGGCTACCTGGCCGTCACCGGTCAGGCGGACATGGGGGCGCTGCTGCTGTTGATCATCTTCAGCATGTGGCAGATGCCGCATTCCTATGCGATTGCCATGTTTCGTGTCGATGACTATCGGGCCGCCAATATTCCGGTACTCCCGGTAGCGCGAGGCATGGAGCATGCCAAGCGTGTAGTGACGGGGTACATTGCCGGCTTCATCCCGGTGTCGCTGTTGCTGACACTGTGGGGATATACCGGCATCTGGTATCTGGTAGTCGCGACCGTCACGGGTGGCTGGTGGCTGTATCTGGCCGCCTGGCGCCTCAAGGATCAGCCTGATGCCTCCTGGGCACGCAAGCTGTTCGGCTTCTCCATCATCATCGTCATGGCGCTCAGCCTGATGATGAGCCTGGACACGCAGCTGTAATCCAGCCGTAGTACCTCTCGGGTGACCCGCCTTCGGCGTGTTGCCCGGGTGAAAGCCAAAAAAACCCGCCACCGGCTTGCCGGTGGCGGGTTTTTTCTTGCCTGTCTTCCAGAGACTCAGGTTTCGAGGACTCAAGCCCTCAGGCCAGCTGCAGATGCGGCTCCTGCTGTTCCTTGAGCGCTTCCTGCATGCGCTCGGCATACCAGTCGACGAAGTCGACGACACCGAACTCGAAGGTCGCCGAATAGGGGCCGGGCTGATAGGCGCTGGAGTTGACGCCGCGCTGGTTCTCTTCCACCAACTGACGGTCCTGATCATTGGTGGCGTCCCACACCTTGCGCAGCTTCGCCAGGTCGTAGTCGACACCTTCCACCGCGTCCTTGTGCACCAACCATTTGGTGGTCACGCGGGTCTTGAGGGGGCCGATCGGGTCGACCTGGAAGACCACGGCGTGATCGCCCATGAAGTGGTTCCAGGAATTGGGCAGGTTGAGGATGCGCAGCGAGCCCATGTCGGGGCTTTGCAGGCGTCCCAACAGCTTCTTGCACGCCGGGGTGCCGTCCGTGGTCATCGAAACGGTGCCTTCCAGCAGCGGCGTGCGCGTCATGCGATTGCGGCGACCGAAGCGCACCAGTTGATAGGGCACCTTCTCGGCATCCCAGTCGGCCTGTTTCTTCGCGACCAGCGCCTTGTAGGCCTCGGTGGCACGCGGGTCATCGGTGTCATCGAATTCCTGCAGGGTGTTGAGCAGCTCCGGGTGGGAGCCATCGCAGTGATAGCACTCGCGATTGTTCTCGATCACCAGCTTCCAGTTGCCTTCCTCGATGATGGAGGAGCTGGCCGCGACTTTGACGTTCTCCATGTCGTAGGGCTTGAGGTAGAACTCCAGCGTCTTGAAGAACGGCTCGCAGTTCTCGGGCTGCTCGGCGAGGTTGATGAACAGCATGCCGCCGGCTGAGCGCACGTGGACGGGATGCAGGCCGTATTCACTGGTATCGAAGGTGGTGCCCATGTCAGAACCGGCGAACAGCAGGCGACCATCCAGCTCATAGGTCCACTTGTGATAGCCGCACACCAGCTTGGCGACCTTGCCGCGCTCGGTGCTGCACAGGCGAGACCCGCGATGGCGACAGACGTTATGGAAGGCATGGATGGCCCCGTTGTCACCGCGCACGATGATGATCGGGCTGTTGCCTACATCCATGGTCATGAAGTTGCCCTTGAGCGGGATCTCGCTGCTGAGGCCGGCAAACAGCCACTCGCGCTCGAAGATCTCCTTCATGTCGAGATCGAACAGGCGCTGATCATTGTAGAAGGGCTGGGGCAGGGTGTAGCCGGGACTGCGGGCCTCTAGAAGCCGCGCGGCGGCCTCGCGCACAGCCTGACGCTGCTGATCCTGAGCGTGTTCCAGTAAGTCGCTCATCGCGGTGTCCTCGCACGGTCGGTAGGCGCCGGGAGCAGGGTCGCCTTGGGTTGAGTGAGTGTGCTGATCATTGTTGTTGTGAAGCCGGGACAGAGGGAACGAGTGAACAGACCATTGCCGGGCAGCACCGCGGGGCGACATCGGAGCACCCATGAGGGAGTGCCGATGCATCGCGCGGTGCGTCGTCCCGTCCTGGTCGGTTCGGGTGTCGAGGGCGGCGCAGGCAGAGTGCCGCTCGCTCGACAGGATAGTCAGCGTGGAAGCTCAGGCAGCCCGCATGACGTCTGAGTGGCATTGCCACGCATGGATCGCAGTGTGGCTGAGGTCAAGTCGCGACTTATGTCTGATGGCGACGCTCAATGATGTATTTCCGACGCCGGTCGTCTGCGCAGGGGCTTTGAGGCACAGGCAGGCGTAGCGATGAGGCGGGGGCAGGGCGCTGCGGGGGCGGGATTGGAGTGATCGGGCATGTTTCTGTCGTGCACGGATAAATGCTTGCCGGGCGCTGACTCGACAATCCTGAGCATGTCCCACCGTTGGCCGCGCACGCAGCGCAGGGTGGCCTGACACTGTCTCTTCACGAACATGTCTCCAAGAACAACATGCCCAGCGAGGCCTTCATGAGCACCACTCTCAGCAACTTCAATCCGGTTACGACGCAGACCTGGACCAACGGTCGACATAGCGTGCGCTGCGTGAAGGTCATTCAGGAAACCTGGGACGTTCGCACCTTCTGTTTCATGGCCGAACAGCCGGTGATGTTCTTCTTCAAGCCGGGGCAGTTCGTGACCCTGGAGCTCGAGATCGATGCCCAGCAGATCATGCGCTCCTACACCATCTCCAGTTCACCGTCGGTGCCCTACAGCTTCTCGATCACCGTCAAGCGCGTGCCGGGCGGGCTGGTCTCCAACTGGCTGCACGACAACCTCAATGAAGGCGACGTGCTGGCGGTGCACGGCCCGGTCGGCAACTTCAACTGCATCGACTACCCGGCGGAGCGCATTCTGATGCTGTCCGGTGGCGTGGGCATCACGCCCTTGATGTCGATGGCGCGCTGGTACTTCGATACCAATGCCAACGTGGACATCTCCTTCGTGCACAGTGCGCGCAGCCCGCGCGACATCATCTTCTGGCGTCAGCTCGAGTTCATGGATTCCCGCGTGCCGGAGTTCAACATGCACGTCATCTGCGAGCGCTTCGAGACCGGCCAGACCTGGTCCGGCTATCGCGGCTATCTCACCGACGCGATGCTCGAGATGATCGCGCCGGACTTCATGGAGCGCGAGATCTTCTGCTGTGGCCCCACGCCCTACATGAATGCGGTCAAGCATCTGCTGCGCAGCCACGGCTTCGACATGAGCCGCTATCACGAGGAATCCTTCGGTGCCACGCCGGTCGATGTCGAGGAAGAGGCCATCGAGCAGGCCGAACAGGCCGAGGTGCTGGCCGATGAGCTGGACCGCTCCGATCTCACGCGGGTCGAGTTCTCCGCCACCGGCAAGTCGGTGCAGATCGCCCCGGGCGAGACCGTCCACGCCGCTGCCGCCAAGCTCGGCCTGCATATTCCCAAGGCCTGCGGCATGGGCATCTGCGGCACCTGCCGGGTGCAGAAGGTCGCGGGCGAGGTCGAGATGGAACACAACGGCGGCATCACCGATGAAGACGCCGCCGAAGGCTTCATCCTGTCCTGCTGCAGCGTGCCCAATGGCGATGTGGTGATCGATTACTGATCCATAACCTGGCCTCCCGCCCTGCTGGCTTTCGCGAGCAATATTCACGGGCGGGCGCAGGCACTGGATAAATGCGCTGGCTAAATGAGAGGACATGTCGCATTCGCGCGGTTGGATGACGCAGCCAGTCAGCCGCGACTTCCCGGGTCCCATTAGCGTTAGGGGTACAAAAAGTACAACTAACTAATGGAGCAAGACATGACTCGGGACGTGAAGACCCCACTACGGCCATCGCTCAAGATGGCCTGCCTGCCTATCGTGGCCACCCTGGCCGTTCTTGCATTGCAACTGTTCGTGTTCGGCGAGTTCACTCCGCATGTACCGCTGGTATGCGGTGTCGCCATCACGGCGCTGGTCGGCTGGAAGCTGGGTTACGGCTGGTCGGCGATGGAAGAGGGCATGATGCGCATCGTGCGTGTCGGCCTGCCTTCCATCGCGATCCTGATTCTGGTCGGCATGACGGTCGGGGTATGGATCGCCTCCGGCAGCGTGCCGATGATCATCTACTACGGACTCAAGCTGGTCTCGCCGGAATACTTCCTGGCGGCGGCCATGCTGCTGTGCGCGGTGGTCTCGGTAGCGCTGGGTACTAGCTGGGGCACCGTGGGCACGGTGGGGCTTGCGCTGATGGGCATCGGGGCCGGCTTCGGCATTCCGCCGTGGTGGACCGCCGGTGCGGTGGTGTCCGGCGCCTTCTTCGGTGACAAGGTCTCGCCGCTGTCGGATACCACCAATCTGGCGCCGGCGGTGACGGGCGTGAATCTGTTCGCGCACATCCGCAACATGATGCCGACCACCATTCCCGCCATGCTGATCGCGCTGGTGATCTACCTGATCGCCGGCAACCTGCTCGCCGCCGGTCAGGTGCTGGATCTCGAGCGCATCACCGCCATCACCGAAGGGCTTTCCGGACACTTCACCTTCAATCTGTGGGTGCTGATGCCGCCGCTGCTGGTGATGATGCTGGCCGTTGCGCGCATGCCGGCACTCCCGGCGCTGTTCGTCGGGGTGCTGGCCGGGGCGGTCGTGGCATTCGGCGTACAGGGCGAGGCGGTCAAGGCGCTGTTCGGCTATATGCAGGGCGGCTACGCCTTGAGCACCGGCGTGAGCGAGATCGACAGCCTGCTCAATCGCGGCGGCATCATGTCGATGGCCTGGGTCATCCTGCTGGTGATGATCGCACTGGCCTTCGGGGGACTGCTGGAAATCATCGGCTGTCTGGAGGCGCTGTGTGCCGCAGTGCTGGTCAAGGTGCGCGGTATCTTCGGGCTGCAGGTCGCGGCCAGTTCCACGGCGGCGCTGACCAATGTCATCGCGGGCGACCCCTACCTCTCCATCGCCCTGCCGGGGCGCATGTATGCGCCGATCTATCGGGGTGAGGGATATTCGACGCTTAACCTGTCGCGCTCACTGGAAGAGGGCGGCACGCTGATCTCGCCGCTGATTCCCTGGAATGCCGGCGGTGCGGTGGTGGTCAGTTCACTGGGGCTGATGGCCGGTGGTGCGGGCATGGAGGGGCTGCTCTACATTCCGCTGGCCTTCGCCTGCTGGCTGTCACCGTTGCTGGGGCTGCTCTACACCCTGCTTGGACGCTTCATCATCAGGGCCGATGATGATGAGCGTGCCGAATGGCAAGTCAGGGGACATGCCGTGACAACGCTGGCCCAGCTGCGTCAACAGCAGGCCGAGGGCCTGGCGGGACTGCAAGCCGCCACGCCCGAGGTGCGCTGATAGTCTGCTCGGTATGAGTTCTCTACGACTTCATGCTCAGGTTCATGAGCAAGTCGACTCGCGCAGGAAGACGGCACAAACCATCTGGAGGTGCAGACGACTTCGGGGCTACCCTTCAGATGTTGCCACGTGAATGAGCGCATGCAGTGCAGGGGGCTCTGCGGGAAGTCCCGCCAGGCCATGCCAGGGTTCGCCCTGGTGCCATAAGCACAAGGCCCCGTTGGGCTGCATGCCCTCTTCAGCTGCGGGTCGAGAGCGGAGAGCGTTCACGTCAGGTCCACGACTGCCACTCCAGTCACGGGTTTGGTCAAAAGGGCAATGATGACACAGGGGAACGGTGCGCCACCTCCAGGCCGGGAGCGGGTGCCAGCAGGACTACAAGGCTGATCGTCGCAACAGGAAGCGCCGTGCTGCTCAATATCGGGATGGTGCAATACCGTCTTCTTCACGGCACGGCAGTTTCCGCAGGAAGGTGTCACACGACCACGCAAGCTCAGGCTCGCGTGGTTTTTTTGTGCCTGTCATTCACTGCAGGAAGGCTCGGGCGGCTTCCGTCGGCTCAGCCCAGTGTCGCCCCCATCGCCGCCAGCAGCATGGGCAGATAGAGGAAGGCGGCGAGCGTCGAGCAGAACACCAGCGTGGCCACGTACTCCGGCTCACGCCCGGCCTTCTGGGCGAACATGTAGTTGTAGACCGCCACCGGCATGGCCATCTGCATGGTCAACACATGCAGCGCCAGCGGGGGCAGGTCCAGCAGGGTGCCGATCCCCCAGGCACACAGGGCGGCAAAGGGAATGCGCAGGACACTGAAGCCCACGCCCGCCGCCAGATTCTTGACGCGAATGCTGGCCAGCGACACGCCCAGGGTGATCAGCATCAGCGGCACGGTGAAGCCGGAGATCAGCTCCAGGCTGTTGGCGACGAAGCGCGGCATGTGCACATCGCAGAGCAGCATGAGGGTGGCGACGATGCTGGCCCAGATGGTCGGCGAGCGCACCACGCTGCGCAGCGGGTTGCCGCTGGTGCTGGCAAGCCAGGCGCCGAGGGTGAACTGCAGCAGCGACATGGTGACCATGATGGTGATGGCGTAGGCGAAGCCGGCCTGACCGAAGGCGTAGAGCGAGACCGGCAGGCCCATGTTGCCGACGTTGGAGAACAGCAACGGCGCCACCGCGACCTTCCAGGGCTTGCCGATCAGGCGCGCGAAGGGCCAGCTCAGCGCCAGCAGCAGGGCCATCACGGACAGCGTCGCCAGGCCCGTGCGCAAAAAGCTCGAATTGTCGATCTCGGCGCTGCCCAGCGCATTGAGGATCAGCGCCGGCGTGCCGATGTAGAGCACCAGCCGGGTGACGAAGGCCATCGGGTAGTCGTTGCCCAGCCTGACCCAGAAGAAGCCGATGGCGGCGCCACACAGTACCGGTGCCATCACCGCCAGCAATTCCATCAGCATATTCTCAACTCCCTTCCTCAGGCGCGCGCTTGCATGGATCAGTCGTCATCCGGCGCCTGATCGCACGATATCGGTGTCTAGCATACCTGCCCGCAGGGGCTTCGGTGTAGCGCCAGTGGCGGGCAGCCACTATTCGCAGCAGCTCTGTGCGGGCCGTCGAGATGTCGCTTTTGCCTGCCGATGTCGCATTCGCGCTGCGGGGTGACGCTGACAAGCAGTTTGCCGCAGGGGGGCAGGGCTAGTATCGGGTCAAGACAGCCACTCAAGGCCTTGGCGCCGGCTGACTCGACAGGATTTGAGCGAACAGACGATCACTGATCACCCTTCATCGAACCACTCCAACAACAACGATCCGCTTACCGGAGGCGCGCAATGTCTCAGCAACATGGCTACACCCGTGATGACCGACTGGCCAGACTCGACCCTGCACTGGCCGAGGCCATCCTCGAAGAGACAGCGCGTCAGGAAGCGCATATCGAGCTGATCGCCTCCGAGAACTATGCAAGCCCGCTGGTGATGGAGGCTCAGGGCAGCCAGCTGACCAACAAGTACGCCGAAGGCTATCCGGGCAAGCGCTACTACGGCGGCTGCGAATTCGTCGACAAGGTCGAGACGCTGGCCATCGAGCGCGCCTGTGCGCTGTTCGGCTGTGACTACGCCAACGTGCAGCCGCACTCCGGCGCCCAGGCCAACGCGGCCGTGTTCATGGCACTCGTCTCGCCGGGTGACACCATCCTCGGCATGAGCCTGGCGCATGGCGGCCACCTGACCCACGGCGCGGCACCCAACTTCTCCGGCAAGCACTACAACGCCATCCAGTACGGCCTGACCGAAAGCGGCGAGCTGGACTACGAGGAGATGGAGCGTCTGGCGCGCGAGCACAAGCCGAAGATGATCATCGCCGGCTTCTCCGCCTACTCGCGGGTGGTCAACTGGCGTCGCTTCCGCGATATCGCCGACGAGATCGGCGCCTGGCTGATGGTCGATATGGCCCACGTGGCCGGTCTGGTCGCGGCGGGTCACTACCCGAGCCCGCTGCCCTATGCCCATGTCGTCACCACCACCACGCACAAGACGCTGCGCGGCCCGCGCGGTGGCCTGATTCTCTCCGCCACCGGCGATGAAGCGCTGCACAAGAAGCTCAATGGCGCCGTCTTCCCCGGCCAGCAGGGCGGTCCGCTGATGCACGTCATCGCCGCCAAGGCCGCGGCCTTCAAGGAAGCGATGAGCCAGGACTTCGTCAGCTATCAGGCCCGCGTGATCGCCAATGCTCGCGTGATGGCCGAGGTCTTCATGGCGCGCGGCTACGACGTGGTCTCCGGCGGTACCGATGACCACCTGTTCCTCGTCTCGCTGATCCGTCAGGGCGTGACCGGCAAGGACGCGGACGCCTCACTGGGCCGCGCCCACATCACCGTCAACAAGAACAGCGTGCCGAATGACCCGCAGAGCCCCTTCGTGACATCCGGGCTGCGCATCGGCACTCCGGCCGCCACCACGCGCGGCTTCGGCGAAGCGGAATGCGAGGCACTGGCCGGCTGGATCTGTGATCTGCTCGACGCGCTGTCCACCGGCGAGAGCGCCAAGGTGGAAGCCGAGGTGCGCGGCAAGGTCGAGGAAGTCTGTGCACGCTTCCCGGTCTATGCATCGAACAGCGTGACCGACCCCGCCGCGCTTGCCTGATCAAGGCGCTGGCGAGAGACAACGATAACAATGACACATGCCGCAAGCGCAGAGACATCACTCGGGTGACAACAACAGACATCACTCGGGCGAGAGCACCGGACAGCGCTTGCGGTGGCAAAGATGTGAGGAGGGTGGCAAATGCAGCGTTACTCGGGATTCGGGCTGGTCAAGCATGCGCTCAGCCACCATGAGAACTGGCAGAAGGTCTGGCGTAGCCCAGAACCCAAGAAGGAATACGACGTCGTCATCGTCGGTGGCGGCGGGCATGGTCTGGCCACGGCCTACTACCTGGCCAAGGAGCACGGCATCACCAATGTCGCGGTGATCGAGAAGGGCTGGTTGGGCGGCGGCAACACCGCGCGCAACACTACCCTGGTGCGCTCCAACTATCTGTGGGATGAGGCGGCGGCGCTCTACGAGCATTCCATGAAGCTGTGGGAAGGCCTGTCCCAGGATCTCAACTACAACGTGATGTTCTCCCAGCGTGGCGTGCTCAACCTGGGCCACACCCTGCAGGACATGCGTGACATCCAGCGCCGCGTGAATGCCAACCGTCTGCAGGGCATCGATGGCGAAGTGCTGGACGCCCAGCAGGTACAGGAACTGGTGCCGGCGATGGACTGCTCGAGCCGCGCACGTTACCCGATTCTCGGTGCCTCCTGCAGCCGCGCGGTGGCGTGGCACGTCACGACGCCGTGGCCTGGGGCTTCGCGCGCGGTGCCGACAGCCTCGGCGTCGACCTGATCCAGCAGACCGAGGTCACCGGTTTCCGCAAGCAGGATGGCGCCATCGTCGGGGTGGAAACCTCACGCGGCTTCATCGGTGCCAAGCGTGTCGGCGTGGTCACCGCCGGCAACTCCGGCGTGATGGCCGAAAAGGCCGGCTTCCGCCTGCCGCTGGAATCCCACCCGCTGCAAGCGCTGGTCTCCGAGCCGCTCAAGCCGATTCTCGACACCGTGGTGATGTCCAACCACGTCCACGGCTATGTCAGCCAGTCGGACAAGGGCGACCTGGTCATCGGTGCCGGCATCGACGGCTACGTGGGCTACGGCCAGCGTGGCAGCTACCCGACCATCGAGCACACCCTGCAGGCCATCGTCGAGATGTTCCCGATCTTCTCGCGGGTGCGCATGAACCGTCAGTGGGGCGGCATCGTCGACACCTGCCCGGACGCCTGCCCGATCATTTCCAAGACGCCCGTGAAGGGGCTCTATTTCAACTGCGGTTGGGGTACCGGTGGCTTCAAGGCCACGCCGGGTTCCGGCAACGTCTTTGCCTGGACACTGGCCAAGGGGCGCACCCATCCGCTGGCAGAACCCTTCTCCTATGACCGTTTCAACACGGGCAAGCTGATCGACGAACACGGCGCCGCTGGCGTCGCGCACTGAACCTGCCGTCAGGAGACGACCGACCATGATGCATATCTTCTGTCCCTACTGCGGCGAGCTGCGCGAGGAAGAGGAATTCCACGTCAAGGGCCAGGCGCATATCGAGCGCCCGAAGGACCCCGAAGCCTGCTCCGATGCCGAGTGGGGGGATTATCTGTTCTTCCGCAACAACCCGCGTGGCGTCCATCACGAGCTGTGGATTCACGCCGTGGGCTGTCGCAAGTATTTCAACATCACCCGCCA
>JGI24518J20066_1000128_pt1 | contig 19856 bp, 13 predicted proteins | sample LinPmetageLP42_FD_20066 | JGI IMG/M metagenome (IMG submission 20066) | reverse complement strand
GGGCGGAATGAGAGAAGAGGGCGAAGTCTTGAGCATGCGTCAGCATCATTCACGGCAGGGCTTCCACCATACCGGCAGCTCAACACACTGTCATCCAACGCATGTCGCCTGCGGGCTTCGTTAAGGCTCGCCTTTCACGTATGATATGCGCTTGCTGCCGCCGTTTGGCGGTTGTCCGTTCACGCTGCTTCAGAGGCTTTCCCTGACCATGCTCGAACTGCGAGGCGCGCCTGCCCTTTCCGCCTTCCGTCACACCCGTCTACTGGCTGCATTACGCGAGCTGGTGCCGGAGGTGGAATCTCTTCATGCCGAGTACCTTCATCTGGCCGAGGTCGATGGTGAACTGAGCAGTTCCGATCGGACAACACTGGAGCGCCTGCTGGACTACGGCCCCAGTCGTGACGAGAGCGCTCCGGAAGGACATCTCTTCCTCGTCATTCCCCGCCTCGGCACGCTGTCTCCCTGGTCTTCCAAGGCCACGGATATCGCCGCCAACTGCGGCCTGCCGCAAGTCCGCCGCCTCGAGCGTGGCATCGCCTACCGCATCAAGCTGGACGCGCCCCTGAGCGAAGAGCTCTTCGCCACGCTGTCTTCCCGACTGCACGACCGCATGACCGAGACGGTATTGCCCCGTACTCAGGACGCGGCACGTCTGTTCCAGCATCAGGCACCTGCCAAGCTTGCCCATATCGACATCCTCGGCGGTGGCCGCGAAGCCCTGGCCAAGGCCAACGGTAGCCTGGGTCTGGCACTGGCCGATGACGAGATCGATTATCTGGTCGAGTCCTTCAAGACTCTGGGCCGCAATCCTGCCGACATCGAACTGATGATGTTCGCTCAGGCGAACTCCGAGCATTGCCGCCACAAGATCTTTAATGCGGACTGGACCATCGACGGCGAAGCGCAGTCGCACTCGCTGTTCAAGATGATCAAGAACACCTACCAGCATCATCCGGATGGCGTGCTGTCCGCCTACAGTGACAACGCCGCCGTGATGGAAGGTCCGACTGCCGGGCGTTACTTCCCGACAGGCGAAGGCCACATCTATACCTATCATCAGGAACCGATCAACATCCTGATGAAGGTCGAGACCCACAACCACCCGACCGCCATCGCTCCCTATCCGGGCGCCGCGACCGGTGCCGGTGGCGAGATTCGTGATGAAGGCGCGACCGGTGTCGGCTCCAAGCCGAAAGCGGGTCTGACCGGCTTCAGCGTCTCCAACCTGCGTATCCCGGGCTTCGAACAGCCGTGGGAGCACGACTACGGCAAGCCGGAGCGCATCAAGACCGCCTACGACATCATGCTCGAAGGCCCGATCGGTGGCGCTGCGTTCAACAACGAATTCGGCCGTCCCAACCTCAACGGCTACTTCCGTACCTATGAGCAGGATGCCTTCGGTGCCGGCGGCATCGAGCGTCGTGGCTATCACAAGCCGATCATGCTCGCCGGCGGTTACGGCAACATCCGCAGCCAGCACGTCGAGAAGGGCGATATTCCGGTCGGCGCCAAGCTGATCGTGATGGGCGGCCCGGCGATGCTGATCGGTCTGGGCGGCGGTGCTGCCTCTTCCATGGCCTCCGGCAGCTCCAGCGAAGACCTCGACTTCGCCTCCGTGCAGCGTGACAACGCCGAGATGGAGCGTCGCGTGCAGGAAGTCATCGATCGCTGCTGGGCGCTGGATGACAAGAATCCGATCTGCTTCATCCACGACGTCGGCGCGGGCGGTCTGTCCAACGCACTGCCGGAGCTGGTCAAGGATGGCGGTCGCGGCGGCCTGTTCGACCTGCGCGCCGTGCCGAGCGCTGAATCCGGCATGAGCCCGCTGGAAATCTGGTGCAACGAATCCCAGGAGCGCTACGTGCTGGCGGTGGCACCGGAGAATCTGGCCACCTTCGAAGCCCTGTGCGAGCGTGAGCGTTGCCTGTACGCCGTGGTCGGTGAAGCCCTCGAGGAGCACGAACTGGTCGTCAAGGATGGCCACTTCGATACGCGTCCGGTCGATCTGCCGATGGATGTGCTGTTCGGCAAGCCGCCCAAGATGTCACGCAGCTTCGAGCGCCAGACGCTGGAACTGCCGGCGCTGGGTCTCGACAACCTCGACCCGCGCGAAGCGATGACCCGTGTGCTGCAGCTGCCCACCGTCGCCTCCAAGAAATTCCTGATCACCATCGGCGACCGCTCGATCACCGGCATGGTCGCGCGCGACCAGATGGTCGGTCCGTGGCAGGTGCCGGTGGCCGATTGCGCCGTCACCACCAGTTCCCTCGACAGCCATGTCGGTGAAGCGATGGCGATGGGCGAGCGTACGCCGGTCGCACTGATCTCGCCGGCGGCGTCCGCGCGTCTGGCCGTAGCCGAGGTGATCACCAACCTGGCCGCCGCGCCGATCGCCAAGCTGTCTGACATCAAGCTGTCCGCCAACTGGATGAGCGCTGCCGATCACACCGGCGAGAATCAGGCGCTCTACGAGGCCGTCCACGCCGTCGGCATGGAACTGTGCCCGGCGCTGGACCTGACCATCCCGGTCGGCAAGGACTCCATGTCCATGCGCACCGCCTGGCAGGACGAGAACGGCGAAGACAAGTCGATCACCGCGCCGCTGTCGCTGGTGATGACAGGCTTCGCGCCGGTCACCGATGCCATGCGTACCCTCACGCCGCAGCTGCGCCGTACGCTGAATGGCGAGGCCGTGGAGACGGACCTGATCCTGATCGATCTCGGCCATGGTGCTCACCGTCTCGGTGGCTCCGCGCTGGCGCAGGTCTATGGTCAGGTCGGCAACGAAGCGCCGGATCTTGCCAAGCCCGAAGACCTCAAGCACTTCTTCGAGGCCATCCAGCGCTTCAATGTCGAAGGCAAGCTGCTGGCCTATCACGACCGCAGCGACGGTGGTCTGTTGACCACCTTGATGGAAATGTCCTTCGCGGGACGTGTCGGTCTCGACATCTCCCTCGACTGGACCGCCGCCGAGCCGGGGCAGGCTACCGGCGCGCTGTTCGCCGAAGAACTGGGTGCCGTGGTGCAGGTGCGTCGCGAGCATACCGAGTCCATCCTCGCCGAGCTCAAGGCCGTGGGCCTCGAGCACAGTGGCGTGATCGCCACGCCGCGTGCCGATGAGCAGATCAACATCACGCTGCTGGGCCAGAACCTGCTCTCCACCACCCGCGCCAGCGCCGAGCGCCTGTGGGCCGAGACCAGTTATCGCATGCAGGCCGCACGTGACAACGCCGATTGCGCCAAGAGCGAATTCGAGTCCATCAACGACGTGCGTGACCCGGGCCTTACCGCCCAGGCCACCTTCGACGTCAACGAGGATATCGCGGCGCCGTACCTGAACACCGGTGCACGTCCGCGCATGGCGATCCTGCGTGAGCAGGGCGTCAATGGTCAGCTCGAGATGGCGGCAAGCTTCGACCGTGCCGGTTTCGAGGCCGTCGATGTCCACATGAGCGACATCCTCGAAGGGCGTGTCGATCTGGACACCATGCGGGGGCTGGTCGCCTGTGGCGGCTTCTCCTACGGTGACGTGCTGGGCGCCGGCGGTGGCTGGGCCAAGTCAGTGCTGTTCAATGCGCGTGCGCGTGAACAGTTCGAGCGCTTCTTCAACCGTGACGACAGCTTCGCGCTGGGCGTCTGCAACGGTTGCCAGATGCTCTCCCAGCTCAAGGAGCTGATTCCGGGTGCCGAGGCCTGGCCGCGTTTCGTGCGCAACGAGTCCGAGCAGTTCGAGGCCCGTGTCGCGATGGTCGAAGTCGAGAAGAGCGCCTCGCTGTTCCTCGATGGCATGGAAGGCTCGCGCCTGCCGATCGCCATCGCGCATGGCGAAGGGCGTGCCGAGTTCCGCGACAGCGCTCACCTGCGCAAGATGCAGAGCAGCGGCCAGGTCGCGCTGCGTTACGTCGACAACTACGGCCAGACCACCACGCGTTATCCGGCCAACCCGAACGGCTCGCCGTCCGGCATCACCGGTCTGACCACCGATGATGGTCGCGTGACCATCATGATGCCGCACCCGGAGCGCGTGGCGCGTGCCGTCACCAACTCCTGGCGTCCGGACGACTGGCAGCAGGATGGCGCCTGGTTGCGCATGTTCCGCAATGCCCGTCGCTGGGTTGACTGAGCGACGTGACGCGCCAGCGACTCGGCCTCCTCGGTCGATGAGGCTGGCGCACGCCACCAGTGGCGAAATGCAGTAACGGGAGACGCCTTCGTGGTTCACGCCACGAGGGCGTCTTCTTGTTTATAGACATGCTGAGAGCACCGTGGTGCGACTGGCTCAACAGCGGATTCCACCGTTGGGCAGGACAGTCGGCCCGGCATGCGGCAGGCTGGCGTCATCGTGATGTCGCCATCCCATCGCCATCGCCATCGCTATCGATGATGATGCCTGCCTGCCTGCCTGCCTGCCTGACAGGCATGGCGTGTTCCGTGGCCGCCGCACTGGACGCAGACCGTGGTCGCAACTCTTGATCACAACCCCTGGCCGCAACCCCAGACCCTCCCACAACGACAGCCCTGACATTGCTGTTCGCTGGCAAAGGAAGCTTTGATGAAACTGAAATGGTCGCTGTTACCTCGCTACTCCGTCTTCGGGCTCTGTGTCCTCGGCTTGCTGGTCTGCCTGGGGCTGTCGGAGCTGACGCCCTGGATATGGCCGCTGACGCTGCTGATGGCCTTTCTGGTCGCCGTCGGCATCTACGACATGCAGCAGCCGGATTACGCCGTGCGTCGCAACTATCCGGTGATCGGCAACATGCGTTATCTGTTCAAGGCGCTGCGTCCGGAAATGCGTCAGTACCTGTTCGAGTCGGACACCGATCAGCTGCCGTTTTCCCACAAGCAGCGCGAGCTGGTCTATGCGCGTGGCCGTCAGCACAACTCCTCCCAGCCGTTCGGCACCTTGCTCGATGTCTATTCCGACAGCTATGAGTTCATCGGTCACTCCATGCAGACCTCGAGCGTGCCGGACCCCAAGGGCTTTCGTCTCAACGTCGGCAACTCCCAGTGCTCGCATCCCTACAATGCCTCGCTGTTCAATATCTCGGCGATGAGCTTCGGCTCCTTGAGCGCGAATGCCATCCGCGCCCTGAACAAGGGTGCCAGGCTAGGCAATTTTGCCCATGACACCGGCGAAGGCAGCATCAGCCCCTATCACCGCGAATTCGAGGGCGATCTGATCTGGGAGCTGGGCAGTGGCTACTTCGGCTGCCGCGACGAGGAAGGGCGCTTCGATGGCGAGAAGTTCGCCCGCCAGGCGGCCAGCGAGCAGGTCAAGATGATCGAGATCAAGCTCAGCCAGGGTGCCAAACCCGGCCACGGGGGCGTGTTGCCGGCCAGCAAGATCAGCGAGGAGATCGCCGAGACGCGCGGGATTCCGATGGGCAAGGATTGCATCTCGCCCTCCAACCACGGTGAGTTCTCCACACCCCTTGAGCTGTTGAGCTTCATCCAGCGCCTGCGCGAGCTGTCGGGTGGCAAGCCGGTGGGCTTCAAGCTGTGCCTCGGTCAGCCGTGGGAGTTCATGGCCATCGTCAAGGCGATGCTCGAGACCGGGGTCGTGCCCGATTTCATCGTCGTCGATGGCAGTGAGGGCGGCACCGGCGCCGCACCGACCGAATTCACCGATCACCTCGGCACCCCGCTGCGTGAAGGGCTGCAGTTCGTCCACAACTCGCTGGTGGGCGCAGGGCTGCGTGATGAGGTGCGCATCGGGGTCAGCGGCAAGATCATCAGTGCCTTCGATATCGCCTGCGTGATGGCGCTGGGCGCGGACTGGGTCAATGCCGCACGCGGTTACATGTTCGCGCTGGGCTGCATCCAGTCACTGAGCTGTCACACCAACAAGTGCCCGACGGGGATCGCCACCCAGGATGATCTGCGCCAGAAATCGCTGGTCGTGGAAGACAAGGCCGATCAGGTGCGTCACTTCCACCACAACACCCTGCATGCACTGGCCGAGATCCTGTCGGCGGCAGGCCTGCACACGCCCTGGCAGATCACCCCGGACCACCTGGTGCATCGTGTCTCCGAGAATGAGGTCAAGCTGTTCTCGCACCTGCATCCCTTCCTGACCAAGGGCGCGCTGCTGACGCAAGGGGAAGACTATCCCTTCTATCGTCGTGTCTGGGCGATGGCCCAGGCCGAGAGCTTCCAGCCGCGATCGCTGTCAGAGGTCTCGGGGGCCAAGCGCGAGTAGACAATCGTCACCTCTGCGACCAAACGACCGTTCAACAACCGGGCGCAGGCAGTCACACTGAGACGTAGCGAGTCATGCCCGTGGGCAGCTCGACGAACGCAGTGTGGTTGCCTGCGCCTTTTGGGTTTATCACTGGATGAGTGCCATCGCTCGGCACTGTCGTGAAATCGTTCGAGCGCGTGCTTGCTCGTTATCCGTCGCAGGGAGACCGCCATGTCTGACGCTACCCACCTCACGCCTGAACGTTATGTGACCCTCTCGATCAGTGAGCATGTCGCCGACGTGCGCCTCAATCGCCCTGACAAGCACAACGGCATCGACTGGAAGATGATCGATGCCCTGCTAGCGGTACAGCAGGAGTTGCATGCCCGCGCCCGGGAATCAGGCCTGCGCGCCATCGTGCTGTCGGGCGAGGGGCCCAGTTTCTGTGCGGGGCTGGATATCGCCGCCATCATGGGCGACGCCGCCCGCGTGCCGCAGTTGCTGGTCGCGGGGGCCAATGGCTGTGCGCCGCAGCGCAATACCGTGCAACAGCTGGCGCTGGGCTGGCGAGATGTCGGGGTGCCGGTCATCGCCGCCTTGCATGGCAACGTCTTCGGGGGCGGTCTGCAGATCGCGCTGGGGGCGGACATCCGGCTGTGTGATCCTGATGCGCGTCTGGCGGTGCTCGAGATCGACTGGGGCATCATTCCGGACATGGGCATCAGCGTCACTGCGCGTGGCGTGCGACCGGACTGGCTGCACGAGCTGACGTGGAGCGGACGCAAGGTCGAGGCCAACGAGGCGCAGAGTGCCGGCCTGGTCACGCGCATCATCTCCAGCCCGCAGGAGGAGGCGTTGGCCCTGGCGCGCCAGATTGCCGGGCGCTCCCCCAGCGCCATCCGCGCCATCACGCGTCTCTATGACGAGGCCCTCGCGGCGCCGGAAGCCGAGGCACTGGCGCTTGAGGCAGAGCTGCAGTCCTCGCTGCTGGGGCGTGCAGAGCAGACCGAGTGCATCAAGGCCAAGCTCGAGGGGCGCGCGCCGCGCTTCTGACCCTGACGGGCCAAGACTGACGGGCTCAGGTTATCCACACCCACTTTGCCGCTGCAGTCGCTGATGCGGATAATGGGGGCATTGTCCCTTCCTGCGATTCGGCGGCCCCTTGATGTCAATTTCCTTGTCAGCCATCACTTCCCTGTCAGCCATCACTCCCCTGTCAGCCATCACTTTCCTGGGCCTGCCTGCCGGCAGCGCTCCCACTCATGTGTCTTGCTGGACGGCGCTGCATGTTTGAGCTGCGTCCGTATCAGCAGGAGGCCGTGCGGCGTACCGTCGAGCACTTTCGCCGCAGTGATGAGGCGGCGGTGATCGTGCTGCCCACCGGCAGCGGCAAGTCACTGGTGATCGCGGAGCTTGCGCGAATCGCGCGTGGCCGTGTGCTGGTGCTGGCGCATGTGCGCGAGCTGGTCGAGCAGAACCACGCCAAGTACGAATCCTATGGCAAGGACGCCGACATCTTCAGTGCCGGCCTCAAGCGCAAGCAGGCCTCGCGTCAGGTGGTGTTCGGCTCGGTGCAGTCAGTGGTGCGCAACCTCGATGCCTTCACGCCGGCTGATCAGACGACTGAGGGGCAGGCGGCGCCCTTCACGCTGCTGGTGATCGATGAGTGTCACCGGGTCTCGCTGGAGAAGGACGCCAGCTATCGCAAGGTCATCAATCATCTGCGCGAGCACAATCCGCGCCTCAAGGTGCTGGGGCTGACGGCGACGCCGTATCGTCTCGGTCAGGGCTTCATCTTCCACCGTCACTATCACGGCATGGTGCGCGGGGATGATGACTGCTTCTTCCGTGATTGCGTCTTCGAGCAGCCGCTGCGCCTGATGGTGCGGCAGGGGTTTCTGAGTGAGCCGCGGCGCGTCGATGTCGCGGTGGCGCGCTATGACTTCTCGCAGCTGGCGCCCGGCATCGGCGGCAGCTTCCAGGAGGCGGAGCTCAACGAGGTGGTGCAGGGCTCGCGCGCGACGCCGGGCATCGTGCTGGATATCGTCGCCCAGGCACGCGAGCGGCGCGGCGTGATGGTGTTCTGCTCCACCGTCGAGCATGCCGAGGAAGTCACCGCACTCCTGCCTGACGGCGAGGCGGCGCTGATCACCGGCGAGACGCCCAGCGAGGAGCGCGAGCGGCTGATCAATGCCTTCAAGGCCCAGCAGCTCAAGTATCTGGTCAATGTCGCGGTGCTCACCACCGGCTTCGATGCGCCGCATGTCGATCTGATCGCCATCCTGCGGCCCACGGAATCCGTCAGTCTCTATCAGCAGATCGTCGGGCGCGGCCTGCGCCTGAGTCCCGGCAAGACGGATTGTCTGATTCTCGACTACGCCGGCAATCCCTGGGACCTCTACGCGCCGGAGGTGGCGACGCCGAAACCGGCCGGCGACACCGAGATCGTCCAGGTCGAGTGCCCGGTGTGCGGCAACGCCAATCTTTTCTGGGGACGCAAGGATGGTGAGCTGGTGGTCGAGCACTTCGGGCGTCGCTGTCAGGGGCTGGTCGAGTCGCCGGAGGGCGAGGGCAGGCCGCTGGTGCAGTGCGACTTCCGCTATCGCGCCAAGGCCTGCCCGCAGTGTGGCGAGGCCAATGACATCGCCGCCCGCCATTGTCATGCCTGTCAGGCGCGACTGGTCGATCCGGATGACAAGCTGCGCGATGCGCTCAAGCTGCGTGATGCGCGGGTGCTGCGCGTCAGCGGCTGGCAGCTGGAGGAGGCGCGCAACGGGCGCGGCCTGCCACGCTTGAAGGTGACCTATTACGACGAGGATGGCACCGATCTGTCCGAGTGGTTCGCGCTCGAGACCTCCGCCCAGCGCCACGCCTTCCGCTTGAGCTTCCTCGCGCGTCATCTGCGCGCGCCGGGCAGTGACTGGGCACCGAAGGACATCGCCGAGGTGCTGGCGGGCGAGGAGCGTCTCAAGGCGCCGGACTTCGTCATCGGGCGCAAGAGCGGGCGTTACTGGCAGATCCGCGACAAGCTGTTCGACTACGCCGGGCGCTATCGCACCGGCATCGCCGCCGGCTGAGCGGTGCGCTGGCCGCTGCGTGATCCGGTCGCGTGGCGCATGTTGTCAGGGACACGACGTCGCGGGGATGCTGATCGGTGCCTCGGGTTGCTAGACTGGCGGCTTCATACGCCTCAGGGAGAACTCACAAGGTGAGTGCCACCGATACCTCGGCCAGGCTGGTGTCCGGCTTACGCCCCACCGGACACCTGCAACTCGGACACTATCAATCAGTGATCCGGCGCTGGACCGAGCTGCAATACCATCACGATGCCTATTTTCTGGTCGCCGACTGGAACGCGCTGGCGGTCAGCGGTCACGCGCCTCACGAGATCGAGCAATACAGCTGGGCGATGGTGATCGACTGTCTCGCCTGTGGGGTCAATCCCAAGGTCGCTACCCTGTTCATCCAGTCGTGGGTGCCGGAGCTGACCGATGTGCACATGATCCTGGCCAGCGTCACGCCCAAGGCCTGGCTGGAGCGTCTGCCCAGCTACCGCGAGATGGTCGCCGGGCTTGGTGAGCAGCAGGGTGCCAGTCTGGCCATGCTCGGTGCGCCTCTGATGCAGGCGGCCGACATTCTGGCGCTGCGGGGGCAGGTGGTGCCCGCCGGCCCCGAGCAGCGTGCGCATATCGAGTTCACCCGTGAGGTCGCCCGGCGCTTCAATCATCGCTATGGCCGCGATGCCGGCTTCGAGGAGCAGGCCGAACGCGCCATCGCGCGCCTGGGCAAGAAGAGTGGCCGCCTGTATCGCGAATGGTTGAGCGACTATCAGGAAGAGGGCGATCTCGAGGCCTTCGAGCGTGCGCGCGGCCTGCTGGCCGAGACCAGCAAGCTAAACCGCAACCAGCAGGAGCGCCTGCTCGGCTATCTGGAAGGTGGCGGGCGGCGCATCCTCGGCGAGCCGGAACACTGGCAGGGCGAGGTCGAGCCGCTGCTGGGCATGGAGCTCAAGACGCACAAGGCCGCACGGGAAGACGCCATCTTCCTGCGCAGCGGGCGCGACGATATCGCGGCCTGCGTGCGCGAGATGCCCACCGACCCTGCGCGCGTGCGCCGCAAGGACCCCGGCGACCCGCAGCGCTGCCCGCTGTGGACGTTGCATGAAAGCTTCACGCCCGCCTCGGACCGCCAATGGGCGGAGGAGGGCTGCCGTGATGCCAGCATCGGCTGCCTGGACTGCAAGGGCTGTCTGATCGAGCATGTCGACGCGGCGCTGACGCCGATTCGTGAGCGTGCCGAGGCGCTGGAAGGGGAGCATGGCAAGGTGCGCACCATGATGACAGAAGGCGCCGAGCGGGCCCGCGACACCGTGCGTGACACCCTGGATGAGCTGCGGCGCGTGATCGGCCTGACCTATCGCTAGACGCGGGCGGCGCCGAGCGCGGGCCCGTCGTATCACCGGCGGCGTAAAGACTTGGGGGATGGGGCGCGAGCCGCTAGAATGCCCGTCCCCCAGACTCACCTTCACCCGCCTCCTGCAGGAGATGTCATGAGCGACCTGCTCGATGGCGCCAGTTTTGCCCTCACCGACGGGCATCAGCCCGCACCTCTCGTCACGCCGCCGACGGCGGCGTCGACGGTGCTGGCGCGCGTCAACGACACCGCGCTCACCGAGATGCCGCAGGACCTCTACATTCCGCCGGAGGCGCTGCGTGTCTTTCTCAAGACCTTCGAGGGGCCGCTGGATCTGCTGCTCTACCTCATCCGTCGCCAGAATCTCGATATCCTCGCCATCAATGTCGCAGCCATCACCCATCAGTACATCGAGTATGTCGAGCTGATGCATGCCATGCAGATCGATCTGGCCGGTGAATACCTGCTGATGGCCGCGATGCTGGCGGAGATCAAGTCGCGCAGCCTGCTGCCGCGTCAGCCCAAGGCGAGTGATGACGACGAGGAAGAGGACCCGCGCGCCGAGCTGATTCGCCGCCTGCAGGAATACGAGCAGACCAAGCTGGCCGCCGAAGGGCTGGACGAGATGCCGCGTCAGGGCCGCGACTGGTTCGTGGCCACGGCAGACCTGCCCGAACTCGAGACGCGCGTGGTGCACCCTGATGTCGACCTGTCGGAATTGCTCGGCGCGCTGTCCGGTCTCCTGCGTCAGGCGGACCTCGTCCAGGCGCACACCATCTCGCGTGAGGTGATGTCGACCCGCGAGCGCATGCTGGCGATCATGAATCTGTTGACCCATGAGCACTTCACGCCCTTCGAGAAGCTGTTCACGCTCGAGGAGGGGCGTGCCGGGGTGGTGGTCAGCTTCATGGCGATTCTGGAGCTGGCCAAGGAGTCGATGATCGAGATCGTCCAGAATGCGCCGCTGTCACCGATTCACGTGCGCGCCCGCACGCCGGAACCGGACCCCGAGGATGACGAGGACTGGCTGGCGCTGGAATTCGCCGACGAAGACGAGGTGGCGGCCGATCAGGGGGCGTTCGATGACGCAGCGTCCGATGATGCGCAGACATCACCATCCTTATCCCCATCCGACGAGCAGGAGAACGCGGCGTCATGAGTTTGCGCGATGTCCCGCTGGACCAGATCATCGAAGCGGCCCTGCTGGCCGCCGGCGAGCCGCTGACGCTTGAGCGCCTGGCCGGTCTGTTCGATGAGTATTCAAGCCCGACCAGGCCTGCGCTGCGCGAGGCGTTGGGCAAGCTGGAAGCGCGTCACCCGGCCGACAAGAGCGCGCTGGAGCTGATCGAGACCGCCAGTGGCTGGCGGCTGCGCGTTCGCCAGCAGTATTCCCCCTGGGTATCGCGGCTGTGGGAAGAGCGTCCGCAACGTTATTCGCGCGCCTTGCTGGAGACCCTGGCGCTGGTGGCCTATCGTCAACCGGTGACCCGCGGCGATATCGAGCAGGTGCGTGGCGTGACGGTCAGCTCCTCGATCATGCGGACCCTGGTCGAGCGCGGCTGGGTGAGAGTGGTCGGTCACCGTGATGTGCCGGGGCGTCCGGCGGTATTCGCCACCACGCGCCAGTTCCTCGATGACTTCGGGCTCAAGACGCTGGAAGAGCTGCCGCCGGTGCATGAACTGAAAGGCTTCGAAGGACTCGAACAGCTCGAGGCAGACCTGTATGATGTGCCGCCCTCTCAGACCTTGCCATTGCCGGATGACCCGGACGGCGAGGCGGAGGAGGCACCGGCAGACGGCGCTGATGCGGGGGCTGATCCAGAGCATGAGACATCGCCTGAGGCAGAGACTGGGGAAAAGACTGAATCAGGCGCTGAGACAGGGCTTGAAACAGGGCTTGAGACAGGGCTTGAGACCGACACTGGCACCCCGGTGCCCGACGACTGGCAACCGCCGGACGTCACCGCCGAGCAGCTGGAAGAGGCGCTGAAGATGCGCGCACTCGATACCTCCGGTGCCTCGGCTGACACACCGAACACAGCAGCACCCTCCGCCTCACAGGCGGAAAATGACCACGCCGGGATGGCGTCCACCGGCTCGGGGTTCGACTTCGCCACACTCGAAGCGCGCCTCAGCCAACGTTTGCGCGGTGCAGACGAGGATGACGACGCTGCCGATACGCAGCCGCACGACTCCTCCGCTGCCGGGACCGTCGATGATGACGACCCTGCGTAGGCGAAACTCCTATAGATGAAATGGTTCATGTCATGAGCAAGACAGACTCTGATAAGCGCAAGACCTCTCGCCCCGGCAGCAGCCAGGCAGGCAACAAGCAGGCTGGCGGCAAGCACGCCGGTGGCAAGGCCGTGACCGGCAAGGCCTTCGCGGACAAGAACGTCGCGGACAAGAACGCGGCGGATTCTGCCGACAAGCGTGGCGAGCAGGCTCGCCCGACCCGTGATACCGGCAAGTCCACGCGCGGCAGCAAGGCCAATGTCGGCAAGAAGCCGGCCGCCGCCGACGCGCCGGAACTGCGTCCGCTGCCGCCGCAGGCCAAGGGCGACAAGCTGGTTGAAGACGAGAAACTGCAGAAGGTGCTGGCGCGCTCCGGTCTCGGCTCCCGCCGTGAAATGGAAGTCGCCATCAGCGCCGGTCGCGTCAAGGTCAACGGCAAGGTCGCCCAGCTGGGCGATCGCGTCGGCCCGCGTGACCAGGTCAGCCTCGATGACCGCCCGCAGAGCCTGAAGGGCGCCGAAGAGACGGCGCGTCGCGTCATCATGTACAACAAGCCGGAAGGTGAGCTGTGCACGCGCAAGGACCCGGAAGGCCGCCGCACCGTCTTCGAGCGTCTGCCGCGTCTGAAGGGCGAGCGCTGGATCGCGATCGGTCGTCTCGACATCAACACCAGCGGTCTGTTGCTGTTCACCACCGATGGTGAGCTGGCCAACCGCCTGATGCACCCGTCGACCCAGATCGAGCGTGAATACGCCGTGCGTGTCATGGGTGAGGTCAAGCGCGAGCACGTCGTCAACATGGTCAATGGCGTGATGCTCGAAGATGGCCCGGCACGCTTCACCGATGTGCAGGAATTCGGTGGCGAAGGCATCAACAGCTGGTTCCACGTCGTGATCATGGAAGGCCGCAACCGTGAGGTTCGCCGTCTGTGGGACTCCCAGGGTCTGACCGTCAGCCGCCTGAAGCGCGTGCGCTACGGCAACATCTTCCTCGACAAGCGCGCTCGCGCCGGTGAGTGGGTGGAGATGGAGCAGAGCGAGATCGATGAACTGTCCACGCTGGCAGGTCTCGAGCATCGCAAGGCGCCGGCCCTGACGCCGGACGAGCAGAACCGCTGGAGCCGCGACAAGCAGAAGCGTCGTCCGGTGCGCGCCATGAAGAAGCCGCCGCAGCGTACGCGCAAGCCGCGCTGATGGCGTAGTCGGTGAGGGCGGCGATGCGCTGTCATTCACTGACATGGCATAAGCTCGTGGACATGTCACAAGCTCGTGCGACCTAAGTGGTAACCCGCAAGCCCGCGCCCATCGCGGGCTTGCGTGTCTTTGTCACAAGGGCTGGCCGCGCGCTGGCGCGGGCGTTTCGCGAGGTGCCAGCGGACAAGCTGGTCATTTACTTGAAGTTTTTTTGCAAAAGGCTTGCGTCGAAACGGGATCGGCGGTATCTTACGTCCCGCTTCGCAAGGGTCGTTAGCTCAGTGGTAGAGCAGTTGGCTTTTAACCAATTGGTCGAAGGTTCGAATCCCTCACGACCCACCATTCTCTGGAATGGTCTCTTGCAAAGCACCCGGCGGCGGGTCGTTAGCTCAGTGGTAGAGCAGTTGGCTTTTAACCAATTGGTCGAAGGTTCGAATCCCTCACGACCCACCATCCGCCACCCAGTTTTGGGTCGTTAGCTCAGTGGTAGAGCAGTTGGCTTTTAACCAATTGGTCGAAGGTTCGAATCCCTCACGACCCACCAGATCTTGCCCCGTGCCTTCATTGGCGCGGGGCAATTTTTGTTACGCGAAAGGAAAGAGTCCGTTGCCCCCAAGTCGACTGGAGCCGCGATCGCGCCAGGCGTATCCTTGTGGGCGAGCCAAGGCTCATGTCCGCCCAGTGCGGACGACGCTGCGGGCGATAGACGCCCAAGGCACACGCCGCAGTCTGGGGAGCCCAGCTGCAGCGTTGGCAGGGCCGCCACGGGCCGTTCGTGTCCGGGCCGAGTCCTGACCCACTCAGCACAGGGGGAGCCCCTGTGGGCTAGGTGAGAGACACATGAACAGCCTGACTAATGCCATGCCGGGTCGTGAGGCCCACAATGCCGTCCGTGAGCAGGTGCGCGAGCATCTGGCCCGCGCTTACTGCCCGAAACGCCCCGCCGCCGAAGATGCCGCGCTGATCGACGAGATCAAGCAGCTGCTCATCGAGCGTGATGCCGCACTGGTCGCGCATTACTACTGTGACGACGCCATCCAGCAGCTGGCCGAGGAAACCGGCGGCTGCGTCGCCGACTCGCTCGAGATGGCACGTTTCGGCGCCCGCCATGACGCCTCGACACTGATCGTCGCCGGCGTGCGCTTCATGGGCGAGACCTCCAAGATCCTGTCGCCGGAGAAGCGTGTGCTGATGCCGACGCTGGAGGCGACCTGCTCGCTGGATCTCGGCTGCCCGGAAGACGAGTTCGCGGCCTTCTGTGATGCTCATCCCGACCGCACCGTGGTGGTGTACGCCAATACCTCGGCGGCCGTGAAGGCGCGTGCCGACTGGGTGGTGACCTCCTCGATCGCCGTCGATGTCATCGAGCACCTGCACGCCCGGGGCGAGAAGCTGATCTGGGCGCCGGACAAGCATCTGGGCGCTTATGTGCAGAAGCAGACCGGTGCCGACATGCTGCTGTGGGACGGCGCCTGTATCGTCCACGACGAGTTCCGTGCCCAGGGCATCAGTGATCTGCTCAAGGTCTACCCGGACGCCGCGGTGCTGGTGCACCCGGAATCACCGCAGTCGGTGGTCGAGCTGGCCGATGTGGTCGGTTCCACCTCGCAGCTGATCAAGGCCGCCGTCGAGCTCGACAATCAGCAGCTGATCGTCGCGACTGATCGTGGCATCTTCTTCAAGATGCAGCAGGCTGCGCCGCACAAGCAGCTGTACGAGGCGCCGACCGCCGGCAATGGCGCGACCTGCAAGAGCTGTGCGCACTGCCCGTGGATGGCGATGAACGGCCTGGAGAATCTGGCCGCCGTGCTGCGTCGCGATCCGGCGGAAGCCAATGCCGAGGAAGTCTTCGTCGATGATGACCTGCGTGAGCGCGCCCTGAAGCCGTTGACGCGGATGCTGGAATTCAATCGCGGCTGAGCGCTGACGCTGATCGCCACCGATTGCTGCCTGCATGAACCAGAACCGCCGCTCCCGATTCCCCGGGGCGGCGGTTTTTGTTTGCCTGGTGCTGCGAGAGGGAGCGTGCCTCAGAACTCCTCGATGGCGTTGCGATAGCGCTTGAAGTCCTCCCGGCGTGAACTGATACGGTTGGCCATGCTGAAGTCGCCGTTCTTGCGCGCGGCCTCGTCGGCCAGCTTGAGCTGAGCAAAGGCCTTGTCCATGCGGCCCTCCAGCTGGTCGAATTCGGCGCGATACAGGAAGGCCTCGGCGGTGTGGCCGCTGCGCCCACTGGCTTCGGAGGCCAGGCTCCAGACCTTGGGGTCATCGGGATGATCGCGACGCATGTCCTCCAGCTGCTGGCGCGCGGCGGCGGGGTCCTGTTGCAGCGCGACTTCCGCCATGGCCAGTCGGGTCGGCAGGTAGTCGGGTTGCAGGCGCAGCAGGCGTCTGGCGCGCCGTGTCGCCTCCTCATAACGCCGGGCATCCCGCGCGACCTCGACTGCACTGGCGCTGATCAGGGTCAGGTCAGGATGCTTGTCATGCAGGCGATCCAGCGCGGCCAGTGCCTTGTCGACCTGGTTGTGCTCCGCCGCGGCCAGCGCCTGGTAGTAGGCAATCGCGTCGGGGTCGGGGTTGTCTTCACGCAGTGTCGTCAGCCCCTGCTCGGGCTGGCGCAGATTGAGCGCCAGCAGGGCGCGGGCACGGATCATCGCGTAGGCGAGCTGCGCGAGCGGGTCGGGCGTCACCTTCTGCATGGCGTCGGCACGCGCCTGGGTGTCGCCGATGCGCGCCTCGGTCACCGGGTGCGTGAGCAGAAATTCCGGTGCATTGCCGCCCTGCAGGCTGGCCATGCGTTGCATGGCGCGGAACATGCGCGGCATGGCTTCGGGGTCGAAGCCGGCGCGTGACAGTGCATCGATGCCGACGCGGTCGGCCTCCTGCTCGAAGCGGCGCGAATAGGCCAGCTGATCGGAAATGGCAGCGGCCTGGGTGCCGGCCATGGTCGCGATGCCCGCTGAACCGCCGCCGCCCGCCGCGATCACCATGCCGGCGAGGAAGCCGGCCAGCGTCGGCAGGCGTGTCTCGGCCTGACGCTCCATGTTGCGCGCGAAGTGATGCTGGGAGAGGTGGCCCAGTTCGTGGGCGAGCACCGAGGCGAAGGCGTCACGGTCCGGCGCGAAGGCGAACAGCCCCGTATTGACGCCGACCACGCCGCCGGGCACGGCGAAGGCGTTCAGCTGGCTGCTGGCGACCAGCGTGATGATGAAATTGCGGTCATCCAGCTCGCTCCACGGCGCCAGTTGACGCACGATGCTACCGATCCAGTCCAGAGTGATGGGATCATCCCATTCACGCACATGGGCGCGGAACTGACGTAGCCAGGCGCGACCGATACGATATTCATCGTTGCTGGAGATGCCGCCACTCGCACTCCCCAGGTCCGGCAGTCCATAGTCGTTATGGGATGCGGCCGGCGCACTGGCGACCGGCGCGCCCATCAGCAACAGGCCGAGCAGGGCGCTCGACAGGGTGGCAAGCCCGCGGCGTCCGATGTGGACGCGTCCGCTCAAGGGGGGCAGCAACGACATGCAGGCAATCCTCTTCGATATGGCGCAAGGTGCGGTCGGCTCGCCCGATTGCCGGGCGCCGCACTGGCGTTGACGGCCCTGCGCGAGTCCGGGCAAGACGCAGCCGCGCAGGGCGGAAAGTTGCTTTGTCAGGCAAGGTGCCCTTAAATCGGGGCGTTTTCAAGCTGCACCCTCCATGGCGTGCGGCAGAACATCATAACGAGAACGGAAGGGCAGATGGCATTCGAACGACCTGGCGCTGAGACTGCGAATCCGATGGCTGACTCCACGGCCGATACCCACCTGCAGACGCTGGATGCGCGCGGCCTGCACTGTCCGTTGCCGCTGCTGCGCACCAAGCTCAAACTGGCTGGCATGAGTGCCGGCGAGCAACTCGAGGTCCTCGCCAGTGACGCTGGCGCCTGGGGCGACATCCCTGCCTATCTGGCGCTGAGCGATCACGCGCTGGTCTCGCGTGAAGAGACGCCAGAGGGCGATTATCGCTTCGTGATCAAGGCGCTGTGCGAGGAAGATCCGTCATGACCATGAAGACGTTGTTGCGTGGCTGGATCGAGCGCTATTTCTCCGACGAAGAAGCGGTGGTGCTGTTTCTGGTGCTGGTGCTGGTGTTCGCCGCCGTCATTCTGCTCGGCAGCATGCTGGCGCCATTCTTCACCGCCCTGATCGTCGCCTTCCTGCTGCAGAGCGGCGTGAGCTGGATGGAGCGCCGCGGCCTGCCGCGCCTGGCGGCGGTCAGCCTGATGACGCTGGTGTTCATGGGCATCATGCTGGCCAGTGCGCTGATCCTGCTGCCGTTGGTCTGGCATCAGTTGGCCAACCTGATCCAGGAGATTCCCGGCATGTTCGCCTCCGGGCAGCGCTGGCTGGGCGAGTTGCAGGAGCGCTTCCCCGGCCTGATCACCCCGGAGCAGGTCCAGCAGTGGGTCGGCGCCGCCGGGCGAGAGCTGACCCAGTTCGGGCAGCGCGCGGTATCGCTGTCGCTGGCGTCGCTGGGCAACCTGATGGGCGTGGTGATCTACCTGGTGCTGGTACCGATCCTGGTGTTCTTCATGCTCAAGGACCGCGAGCGGCTGGTGGACTTCACGCTGGCGCTGCTGCCGCGCAAGCGCCTGCTGATGAGCCGGGTCTGGAACGAGATGGATGACCAGATCGCCAACTTCGTGCGCGGCAAGGTGATCGAGATCGTCATCGTCGGCGGCGTCAGCTACGTCACCTTCGTCGCCTTCGGGCTGCCGTATTCGGCGCTGCTGGCGATCGTGGTCGGCTTCTCGGTGCTGATTCCCTACATCGGCGCGGCAGGGGCGACCTTGCCGGTCGCCGCCGTCGCCGGTTTCCATTACGGGCTGGGCGACACCTTCATGTACGTGATGATCGCCTACGGCATCATCCAGGCGCTGGATGGCAACGTGCTGGTGCCGCTGCTGTTCTCGGAGGCGGTCAATCTGCATCCGGTGGCGATCATCCTCGCGGTGCTGTTCTTCGGCGGCATCTGGGGCTTCTGGGGCGTGTTCTTCGCCATCCCGCTGGCGACCCTGATGAAGTCGCTGCTCTATGCCTGGCCGCGCCGGGCGCGCGCCGAGGAGAATCGGGTCGCGGACAAGAGCGCCTGATCGAAAAAGCCCCGCCAATCGGCGTAATGCCAGTCAGTTAACACTGACTGGCATTTTTCTTGGCCGGATACTTCTGCGGCCGGCGCCTGACCGATCGAGGATAAGACCGTTCGCGTCGTTCCGGTAAAACGAACGACGGTGCCATGTCCAGCATCGACTGAATCACGCCGGGCACACGTCCCGGCGAGACCCAGGGTAAAACCGTCAACTCCTTGATGATCCAGTGAGCGGCCTGATGGAAACTAAGCTGGTTCGGGTGCACTGCCTTCAGGCTATAGGCCATGCGGGCCATCTGGAAGCGGATCAGGTTGTAGGCCAGCAAGGTCCCCCAAAGCTCCTGGAAGACCATTTCCGGCGTCCGGCTACGCAGCGTCAGGCGGTTACCCAGCAGGGATTGCTTCATTTCCCGGTAGCCCAGTTCGATTTCCCAGCGATGGCTGTAAAGATCCACAATATCCGCTGCCGGAAAACGAAGCGGGTCGGTCATCGAGGTCAGGACCTGGACCTCCTTGCCGTTCACTTTGCGTCGTAACAGACGCGCCGTCATCGTCGGCGGCAAGTTCGGCCATTTCTTGCGGGCCTGAGGGGATGCCGTCAACCCGCCTTATTCACGAGTGCCCTGATCGGGCGGCTTGAAGTGGCTGGCCGTTGGGTTCTCGCACCAGGGGCGCTATCTACGCCGTAACGGCCC
>JGI24518J20066_1000123_pt1 | contig 20594 bp, 22 predicted proteins | sample LinPmetageLP42_FD_20066 | JGI IMG/M metagenome (IMG submission 20066) | reverse complement strand
CCATTGAAAGAAAAGATGCTAGGATAGAAGCATTAATTACAGATAATGGTAAAGGTTTTCAATTTTCAGAAAAGATAAAAACCACCAATAGTTTAGGAATGAAAACACTTTTAGAACGCGCTAAAATTCTACATTCAAAACTAGATATTATAAGTGAACCTAATAAAGGAACTAAGATTTCTTTAAGTATACCTACCGTTTAATGAGCCTTCAAAAAAACACCACCACCATAGTGATAGCAGACGACCACCCAATGCTTTTAAAGGGGTTATATGAAGAGCTTGTAGAACATGGCTATAAAGTTGTTGCGCGCTGTGATAACGGTATGAAAGCGCTAGGAGCTATTATTCAATATAGACCGAGTATTGCGTTGCTTGATATCGATATGCCGCTGTTGACAGGTTTTGACGTTATAAAAATGGCGCGGGACAAAGGTGTAGAAACCAAATTTATTGTGTTATCTTTTCATAAAGAGCCTGAATATATTGTTCAAGCGAAAACACTGCAGATCGATGGCTATCTTTTAAAAGAAGACTCTTTTTTTGAAATAGAAAAATGTATAGAAACGGTGCTTCAGGGAAAGGAATGTTTTAGTAAATCTTTCCAGAACAAGGCGCTTGAAAATGCGGATTCGGAACTGAATAAAATTTCTCTTTTAACTCCATCTGAGAAAACCATACTCAAGATGATAGCGAACGATATAGACTCGCACGATATCGCCGAACAGCTATCTGTTTCTATTCGTACAGTCGAAAAGCACCGTAGCAATATCATTTCAAAACTAGAGCTCCCTGCGGGGACTAATTCTTTAATGAAATGGGCACTCACCAATAAAAATATTATTTTAGAACTGTAAGGTATTTTTTTAAGGAGTTACGCTTACAAAGGATCGCTAATATACGTATAAGTACGTATTTCCTTTTCGGATTACTTGTGGTATCTTGTTGTGTAACAACTAACAATGAAAAAACCAACTCTTTTAGTGGCACACAGCCACGAGGTATATCTTACCGGAATTTTACAATGCATCGAGACTTCTCGTTTTAAAATAATTAAAACGACCAATGGAATCACGGCGTTGCGTCAAATCTTGAAGTCAAAGCCGGTTCTTGTTATCATTGGAACTCAATTACAAAAAACTTCAACTTTTGAAATTATAAAAAAGGTTTCTGATAGAGCTTCGACAAAATTCATCGTTGTTTTTCATTCTAAAGAGTATCAAAATGTTTCAGCCGCACACGCCGCAGGTGTTCAAGGGATATTGCATGATTCAGATGGGTTCAAGACATTTAAAGCATGTATGAGTAAAGTGCTGAACAACAAGTTTTATTGTAGCCCAACATTTCCTAAAGCTGAAAGCAATGAAGTGAACCAGTTTATAAAAAACCTTGGTGCGTTATCTAAATCTGAAATACGCTTATTGTCCCTCGTAGAAAAACACAAAACTTCAAAGGCAATTGCTGTTCAGTTAGGGCTATCACAGCGTACCGTAGAAAAACATAGAAGTAACATTATAAAAAAATTACACCTTCAAAAAAGAACCAATTTGATACAATGGGTGCTTGAAAATAAAAATCTGATCAAGGCTATTGCTTAAATTAATAACCAAAATCATCTTTTATTTTATTGGCTTTGTCAATCATCATGTCTACTGTAATAAAGGCAACTTCTTCTTTCTCGTAGGCACCCTCATAGGTTTTCATGGCTCTTTTCGGTTTTCCAACCTCTTCATAATATCTTGCCATATAATATTCGCCCAGCATAGAATTAGGATATTGTTTTTGGGCTAAATTAGCGATCGCTTTTAAGGAATCCCAGTTTTCGAGTTTTTCGGCTGCGCTTGCGGCTGCTAGAAAATCGTTCACACGAATATTCCTTTCTAGTCCAAAAAGGTCTTTAATTGTTTTATACTTATCTACAACATAATCTTCAATAGGGGTGTCCAGTTTTAATAGCACTTCGTTATACTCTTTTTTGCTAATAGGTTGATATATTGTAAAGATTTTTTCTAGGGCGTTCGGAATCCCTCTCGCAACGATGGAATAATGGGTGGCTCCATCAAAATTATCAAAATAGTAATTGAACTTTTCATTCTTCACGTCGCTTAAAAGTGAATTTAAGTTTTTGGTTGATTCTGATAATTTTGCCATATCATCTGTACCTGTTGCCAGATAATAGAATATTTTGTTTTTTATTGCAGATACGCGATCGGTAATTCTCACTGCTATTTTTGGAGCAAGTTCTGGACTAAAGCTTATGTAGCCACTAAATAATTGTGGCTCTTTAAATAGGTAATAGTTTATAAAGTTAGCGGTTAATTCATGGCCTATTGCAATAGTAAATTTTGCCGTTCGAAAGGTTGTATCGATGTAAGGCATTAGTTCTAAACCAATAAATTCAAAAAAATTGGCACCCTCTTCCGAAGGGAAAAAATTTGCATCATCGTAACGACCATCCAATTCGCGTGTCTCCGATTGCATAATGCCTACTACAATTGATTCTGGCATGTCTTGCCAATAGCTAAAATAGTCTACATTCCCGGCCACAGGTTCGAACATATAATCTGCATCAAAAACTATAATGATGGGATAAACTTTCTCGGTATCAGTTTTATACCCTCTGGGTAGTTGAATTTTTAATTTTCGTTTTTCATTTAAAATCGTAGAGCTAAACTCTTCGTAAATTACTTGTGCCGATGCACCTAAGGTAAAAACCAAAAGGGATGAAATAAGTAGGAGTTTTTTCATAGTGCGATAATTTGGGATAGGGAATATAGTAAATTTTTATATGACGAATAGGTTGTGAATTAAAAAAGAGGATAGTGTTAAGTTAGTACCCATAAGTGTCTTTTATATCTTTGGCTCTACTTAACATAACAAGAGTATTAATAAAACTAACCGATTTTTTCCTATAGGCTCCTTGATATAGACGCATTGCTTTTTTGGGTGATCCAGTTTCTTCGTGATAACGTCCCATGTAATAATAACCCAATTGAGTTTCGGGGTATTGTTTAATCGCCATATCGGCAATTTCACGCAAAGAATCCCATTGTTGTCGTTTTGCAGCTGCTGCAGCCACGGCTAAGAAATCATTTTCTCTTACTACATTTATAATTCCGAAAAGCTCTTCAATAGTAGCATATTTGTCCACCAAATATTGATGTATAGAGCCATCCATGGTGAGTAAAACATTGGTGTATTCTTCTTCTGTTATGGGTCTATAAATCGAGAATATTTTTTCAATGGCATTTGGCACTCCCCGGGTAACGATAGAATAATGATTTCCGCCTTTAAAATTATCGTAGAAGTAATCGAGTTTTTTATTTTTAATCGCACTTAACCTATAATTTAATTTTTCTGAAATTTCCATTGATTCGGGAAAATCATTGGAACCTGTAGCCAAATAATAATTTACCTTTTTATCCATGGATTCTAAACGAGCAGTAATTTGGTCTTGCATAGAAGGATCAAATTCTGGACTAATACAAATATATCCGCCAAATAATGTAGGGTCATTCAGTAAAAAATAGTTTATAAAATTTGCAGTAAGGTCATGCCCAACCCCAATGTTGAAATTAGAAACCCTGTAATTTGATTTTACGTAAGGAATTAATTCTTTTTTAATAAAATTATAAAAAGCGATTCCGTTTTCGTCCAGCGTAAAGTTTTCGCTATTGTAGCTTACATCTTTGTAGCGTGTTTTCTCTTGGATGACCCCTACCACGATGGCTTCTGGCATATCCTCCCAATAGCTAAAGTAATCTACATTGCCTACAACGGGTTCAAAAATATAATCACCATCAAAAACCAATATTAGGGGATAGGTGCGGTCTACATTCTCATTATAATTTCTTGGTAATTGTACTTTGAAGCTTCGATTCGTCCCTAGATTGACAGAATTTATTTCTTCGTACTTACTTTGTGAGATTGCCGGAAGGGCAAGCAACAGGATGAGACTTAAAAGAACGGGGTTTTTCATAAATTTTTAGTTTCCTATTTGAGGGGGAAGATAAGGCTTTTGAAAAAATAGAACGGTTATTTTTGAGTTTCACGCGAATTTATCCTCAAAGGCAAACATTATTTATTTTTTTTTCGGCGAATGGGTAAAGAAAGAAAACGTTGTTACTTGCCGTTTTGATACTACAACACTATTGCTTCAGATTTTAATGAAAGTCTTAAAGTGTGGGGTTATTCTTTTTTGATGCGCTGTTAAAAAAAGGAAGTATTAAAAAGGATAGCCCTCCAAAAAATAAGATGGACGCAATGTTTGAGGTCCAAACAATCCATCCAAATGCGGTCCCAACCGTTTCTGCAATGCCAAAAATCGCCAAAATTCCTGCGACAAAAAACGGATAACTCCCAAAACCACTATTCGTAAAAGCAAAGGAAAAACTGCCCACTACAAAGGTGATGATTAAGGTCCCAAAAGCAATGTTTGAGGTTTCTTCAAGTGCTAATGTAGCCGTGTAGAAAGAAACCAAATACAATCCCCAGATTAAAAAAGTATGAAAGATAAATGCCCCTTTTTTCTTCATTTTAAGGATGCTAAAGACACCGTCCTTTAAACCCAAAAAGAAACCTTTTAGTTTTTGTTGCAGTTTTGATTTTGAATATTTCAAAAAGACCAAAAAAAGGATTCCGAAAGCTAGAAGTGCCCCAAAACCAAGAATCAATTTTGAGGGTTTTATTATTTCAGATAAGTAACCATACAACACGTCAAACTGAAGAAACAGAGCAACCGCTGTAAAGGCCATTAAAAAAAGGAGGTCCACTATCCGTTCAGAAATGATGGTGCCAAAACCTTTTTCAAAAGGAACACCCTCGTATTTGTCAAGAACTAGGCCTCTGGTCACTTCCCCGCTCTTGGGAATAAAAATATTCATGATATAAGCAATGGCAATAGCCATAAAATTATTGGCTAGTTTGGGTTGATAACCTAACGGCTGTAGCATAAAATTCCAACGATACGCTCTGGAGATATGACTAAGAACACTGCAGGTTACCGACAAAAGGACAAATCCATAATCTGCTTTTTTAAAATAAAAAGCAATCTCTTGAAGTTGTTCTTGCGTAAATTTTGAATAGCTGTACCAGATTAAAAAAACCCCCAACGCTAGCGGCAAGGCTATCTTTAAAAACTTAGAGAGGGATTTGTTCAATTTATTTGAGTAAGTTATCTGCGTTAGGGAATACAAGCGCAGGTTTAAACGATTTCGCTTCTTCTTGGCTCATAATACCATACGTGATCAAGATTAGAATATCCCCTGGAGCCACTTTGCGTGCTGCGGCACCGTTTAATGTGATTTCGCCACTGCCCCTCGGGCCAGGAATAGCATAGGTTTCTAGCCTTTCCCCATTGTTGTTGTTTACAATCTGTACTTTTTCGCCTTCGGTAATATTAGCAGCGTCGAGCAGGTCTTCGTCTATGGTAATACTACCTATATAGTTGAGGTCTGCGCCGGTAACTTTTACTCTGTGGATCTTAGATTTTACTACATGTATTTGCATAAGGCAAAGATAATTCAATTTACAAACTCGGTATTCTCAATTTTAAATTAATTAAGACTCATATTGTCTATTAGGCGCACACCGCCTATAAAAGCGGCGATAAATCCTCGGTATTGAACACCTTTTGTTTTTCTTACGGCCGTTTTCAGATCTTTTTCATTGGCGATTTCAAAATATTCTAATTCTAGGTGCAGATTTTCAGCAAAACGCTCCGCTACCATCTTGTTTATGGCAGCAATAGAGTTACTGCTGAAATCTTTCCTTGCGGCTTTTAAGGACTCAGAAATTAAGATGGCCTCTTCTAACTGAATTTTAGAAAGACGTTTATTTCTAGAACTCATGGCCACACCATTGGGTTCTCTTACAATCTCACAACCAGTTATAGTTACGGGAAGCTTTTCTAAGGCTACCAGTTTTTTTACAATCTGCAGTTGTTGAAAGTCTTTTTTGCCAAAGTAGGCCACATTGGGTTGCACTGCTCTAAACAGTAGGTTTAAGACGGTACCAACTCCGTCAAAATGGCCCTTACGATGCTTGCCTTCCATTTCATTGGCCAAACCCCCAAATTTATAATGGGTGGATTCAATCGTGCCTCCATATAAATCTGAAGCTTCAGGAGAAAAAACAACAACGTCGCCTGAAAGGGTTTTTAATAGTGCGATATCTTGCTCCAACATGCGTGGATATTTCTTTAAGTCGGTCGCATTATCAAACTGCGTCGGGTTAACAAAAACGCTTACCACAACGATATTGTTTTCTTCAAGTCCTTGTTTCACAAGTGATAAGTGTCCCTGGTGCAAAGCTCCCATCGTGGGTACAAAACCTATTTTTTTCGTTTTTTTAAGAGGGGCCAAAAATTCTTGTAAAGAATTTGAAGTTCTAAAGACTTGCATGAAAAATAATTAAAAGGTAGCTAAATTAACTTATTACAAGCAATCTGCATAAATTTTTGTAATTTTGCAAACTTAAACAATTAAGCTAATAAAGCAGTAATTTATGAAAGATAAGAGAGTCTTATATGTGTCTTCTGAAGTAATTCCTTACCTACCAGAGACCGAGATTTCTTCAATGTCGTTTGAAGCATCCAGAATGGTAAACAATAAAAACGGGCAGATACGTATTTTTATGCCGCGTTATGGTAATATAAATGAACGCAGACACCAACTGCATGAAGTTATAAGATTGAGCGGGATGAATCTCGTGATTAATGATCTGGACATGCCGCTTATAATTAAAGTGGCTTCGATTCCTAAAGAGCGGATGCAAGTGTACTTTATTGATAATGAAGATTATTTTAAAAGAAAAGCTACGTTTGCAGACGAAGATGGAAATCAATTTAAGGACAATGATGAGCGTGCTATTTTCTTTGCCAAGGGGGTTATAGAGACTGTTAAGAAATTAAATTGGTCACCAGATATCATTCATGTTCACGGTTGGTTAGCTGCATTCTTACCGCTTTATTTAAGAAATTACTACGGAAACGAACCCTTGTTTGAGAACAGTAAGATTGTAACTTCAGTTTACGAAAAAGGTTTTGAGGGGGCTTTAAATACAAAAGTGGTAGACAAGATCATGTTCGATGCAATAGACGAAGAAGTGTTAACGCATTTAAAGCAGCCAGATTACGTAAATTTAATGAAAGTTGCTGTAGACAATAGTGATGCCGTTATTATTGCTTCAGATGAATTACCAGAAGATCTTCTAAAATACATCGAAAGTTTAGATAAACCTGTCTTGCCATTTATGAATAGAGACGAGGCAGAAGAGGCCTATTTAGATTTTTACAACAACAAATTACTTCAAGACTAAACAACTTCAATTTTTTTCTGAAATAAACTGAAGCTTTGTTCGTCTTTAGTTTAAACATAGTAGTACTTCATACTAAAGAAATTTAAGAACCGTTAGTCATTATAATTAAGAGAATAAATGAAAATTAAATATATACTGCCAAAAATAGCGTTGTTGTTTACATTGATCGTGGTTTTGGCATCATGTGAAGAGGATTTTAGCACCTTAGGGGCTGATGTAATAGGCGATACTACTATTGATAGCCAATTTACAGATGAAAATAGTGTTGTGGCATATAGTAGAAAACTCGCGCCAGTACAGTCTAATAATCTCCCGCTATATCAATTGGGTACCTATACAGATCCTACTTATGGGAAGTCTACGATAAACTTGCTGTCACAACTAACACTTGATAGAAATGACCCTAGTTTTGGTGAAAATGTGGAGGTCGAGAGCGTAATACTCTATATCCCATATTTTAGTACTGCTACGCAAACAACAGGAGGTGTGACCTATACATTGGATTCTGTTTTTGGAACCAATCCTATAGATATCACACTATCTAGATCAAACTTTTTACTTCGTGATTTTGACCCTACTACTGGTTTTGAAGAGCGACAAAAATATTTCTCGAACCAAGGGCCTGTTTTTGAAAATTTCATTGGAGAAGAGATATTTAAAATCGAAGATTTTATTATTAAACCCGAAGGTTTTATCGAAAATGAAGGAACAGATGATGAGCAGCTTATTTCCCCAGGTCTTCGCGTGGAATTACCCACTGCATTCTTCAAAGAGTTAATTATAGATAATGAAGGGCAAGATGTGTTATTGAATAATAATAACTTTAAGAACTTTTTTAGGGGTATTTATTTTGAAGTAGATGCCACAGGTGCGGATAATAATTTATTTCTTTTCAATATTGCAAATGCTGAAATAGCTATTAATTATACAGCTGATGACCCTAATAATGCCGGAGAGCGAGATGATAGAGAATTTGTCCTTGAGTTTGGCGGAGTAAATGTGAATGTGTTTGACAATCAATTATCCCAAGATGTTGCTACAGCTTTAAGCGAGCCAGATTTTACAAATGGAGAAGAGAATTTATATCTACGGGGAGGTGATGGCGTTATAGGTGTTGTAGAGCTGTTTGGCCAAGACGCAGATAATAATGGTGTGGCAGACGAGTTGGAGATTCTCAGAGAACGTGAATGGATTATCAATGAAGCTAATCTCATATTTTATGTAGACGACACCAAAATAGAAGGCGGTGACACAGAGCCAGAGAGAATTGTTATATATGATCTAAAAAACAATGGGTTTTTAATTGATTATAATAGAGATGCTTCCAATACGTTAGATGCATTAAACTCTAGGACCAACCATTTAGGGAGATTGGAAAGAGGAAGTGATGCTATTGGCGATTTTTATAAAATTAAAGTAACCAATCATATTAGTAATCTTATTAATAGAGACTCTACAAATGTTCCATTGGGGTTAATGGTTTCTCAAAATGTACTTTTGCAACAGTTTCAAGATACTCGGAATGTGCAGTCTCCTTTTATTTCGGCTGTACCTAGTAGTAGTGTGATTTCTCCAGAAGGCACTGTGCTCTTTGGCAATGCCACTACAAATGAAGAAAAGAGACTAAGACTTCAAATTTTTTATACAGAACCTAATTAAACCCAAATTATGTGTGGTATCGTTGGCTATATTGGAAAAAGGGAAGCCTATCCCATTATTTTAAATGGACTCAAACGTCTCGAATATAGGGGGTACGATAGTGCAGGTATTGCGCTTTATGATGGTGCCACTACACAGCTTTGCAAAACGAAAGGGAAGGTCGCAGATCTTGAAAAGCTTGTATCAAAAACAATTGAACCAAAAGGAACTTTAGGAATTGGTCATACACGATGGGCTACTCATGGAGTGCCTAATGATGTAAATTCGCACCCGCATTATTCTAATAGTGGAAACCTTGTTATTATACATAATGGGATTATCGAAAATTATGCTTCCATTAAAAAAGAACTTATAAATAGAGGCTACACATTTAAAAGTGATACAGATACCGAAGTCTTGGTAAACCTTATTGAAGAAGTTCAGATACAGGAAAAAGTAAAATTGGGCAAAGCAGTTCAGATTGCTCTCAACCAAGTGGTAGGTGCTTATGCTATTGCCTTATTTGATAATACAAAACCTGATGAGATTGTCGTGGCAAAATTGGGTAGTCCATTAGCCATTGGTATAGGTGAGGATGAATTTTTTGTTGCGAGCGATGCTTCTCCTTTTATAGAGTTTACAAATAATGCCATCTATCTAGAAGATGAAGAAATGGCTATTATACGCCGCGGACGGGAAGTACGCGTTCGTAAAATTAAAGATGATAAAATAGTTGCACCTAATATCCATGAACTTCAGTTAAATCTGGAGCAGATTGAAAAAGGAGGTTACGATCATTTTATGCTGAAAGAGATTTATGAACAACCTTCGGTTATAAAAGATACTTATCGAGGGCGCCTTTTAGCAGATAAAGGGATTGTGAAGTTAGGTGGTCTAGAAGATTATATTCAAAAATTTACCAATGCAGACCGTATTATAATTGTTGCTTGTGGAACTTCATGGCATGCCGGGTTAGTAGCAGAATATATTTTTGAAGATTTGGCAAGAATACCCGTTGAGGTTGAATATGCTTCAGAATTTAGATATAGAAACCCTATTATAACCGAAAAAGACGTAGTTATCGCCATTTCTCAAAGCGGCGAAACAGCAGATACGTTGGCGGCCATAAAATTAGCCAAAGAAAAAGGAGCGTTTGTATACGGGATATGTAATGTGGTAGGTTCTACCATTTCTCGTGAAACACATAGCGGAACCTATACCCATGCAGGTCCAGAAATAGGAGTTGCCAGTACAAAAGCATTCACCACACAAATTACTGTGCTTACCATGATTGCGTTAAAACTAGCAAAAGTAAAGGGCACTATTTCGCAATCAGACTATATGCTGCATCTTCGCGAATTAGATCAGATACCTAGGAAAGTAGCAGATGCATTGGCGAGTGATGAAAAAATTAAAATTATTGCTGAACGCTTTAAAGATTCGCCGAACTTCTTATACTTGGGCCGAGGGTGTAACTTTCCTGTTGCTTTAGAGGGCGCTTTAAAGCTTAAAGAGATTTCTTATATTCATGCGGAAGGATATCCCGCAGCCGAAATGAAGCATGGCCCCATCGCATTGATAGATGAGCATATGCCCGTTGTTGTGATTGCTGTGAATAGCAATCATTATGAAAAGGTAGTGAGTAATATTCAAGAAATAAAATCTAGAAAAGGTAAAATCATAGCTGTGGTAACCGAAGGAGATACGGCTGTTAAAGAAATGGCAGATTTCATCATGGAAGTGCCACCTACTCCAGAATTATTGAGCCCCATCGTTACGACCATACCGTTACAATTGCTATCGTACCATATTGCTGTAATGCTTGGTAGAAACGTAGATCAGCCGCGTAACTTGGCAAAGTCCGTTACCGTAGAGTAGTATTCCTTTATTTTAAAAATATTTTAGGTTTTGTACCTATTCAATTTTTGATTTTTCTTTAGGGTTCTCTCTAAAATATCCGCTATTTTTAGCTTGTGAAAATCATTAACCTTATTTCGGGTCCACGAAACTTGTCTACGGCACTTATGTATAGTTTTGCGCAACGCAATGATTTTAGAGTATTGGACGAGCCTTTTTACGCCTATTACCTTTCAAACGCGCAAGTGGCAGTTGCCCACCCTTCCGAAAAGGAGATTTTGGCGTCGATGGACAAAAGCCAAGCAAACGTTATCACACACATCAAGTCGCTTTCAAAAAAAACCAATGTGTTTGTTAAAGGAATGGCGCATCATTATGTAACAGACAACCCCGAATTCATTCTAAAATGGGACAATGTGATCTTAATTCGGCATCCAAAAAAATTACTCACCTCTTTTTCAAAAGTAATTGAAAACCCAACTATTGCAGATATTGGGATCAAAAAAGCAACCCAATTATTTCTCTTTCTGAAGGAACACAATAAAACGCCGTTGGTCATTGATAGTGATGAATTGCTCAAAAACACAAAGAAGTACCTTCAGAAAGTATGTGAAACTCTTGATATTCCGTTTTCAGAAAGTATGCTTTCATGGAAGAAGGGAGGAATTAAAGAAGATGGAGTTTGGGCGTCTCACTGGTATGAAAATGTCCATAATTCCGAAGGATTTTCAGTTCAAAATAAAAGCGGACAGGACATGCCTAAAAGATTACAGCCAGTGCTCGACGAAGCATTGGTATATTATAATACATTAAGAAACCATATTTTAAAAAACGATTAAATGCTACAAAAACGCAATCCCAAAAATGACGATATACAGGTGTTTATTAAGGATAAATTGTATCACAGAGACGCCGCAAAAGTTTCGGTATTTGACAGTTCGGTACAAGGTGGCGATGCCGTATGGGAAGGCTTACGCGTTTATCCAGAGGGGATTGTTTGTTTAGATAAACATTTAACACGATTGCATGAGAGTGCAAAAACGTTGGCATTTGTTGATATCCCTTCTAAAGAGGAGGTAAAAAAAGCGATAAAAATGACTTTGGATGCCAATGGCATGAACGATGAGACTCATATTCGTCTCACTTTAACACGAGGTACAAAAATCACCAGCGGAATGGACCCAAGATTAAACCAAGAGGGTTCTTGCCTCATTGTCTTGGCAGAATGGAAGCCACTAGTGTATGATAATAAAAGCGGCATTAAAGTAATTAGTACAAGTCAACGCAGAAACGCGCCACAGTTTTTAGACAGTAAAATACATCACAATAATTTATTGAATAACATCCTTGCAAAAATCGAAGCAAATGTAGCTGGAAAGGACGCTGGATTAATGCTAGACGAAAGAGGTTTTGTAGCAGAATTAAACGGCAGCAATATTTTTATGGTAAAAAATTCTATTGTTTATACACCCTATGCGCATGCTTGTTTGCCAGGAATAACACGGGCAACCGTAATGGAAATTTGTAAAAAAAATAATATAGAAATTGTAGAACAAGACATCACGCTTTCCCAATTATACAATGCCGATGGCGTTTTTGCAACAGGAACTATGGGCGAATTAACACCTGTTGTAGAGATTGATGGTAGGGAAATTAATACAAAGGATGCTTTATCTCAAAATGTTTTAACACTATTTAAAGATACTATTCGTACTTTGTGCGAGCGATTCTAACACCGTACTTTCAATTAAAAAAAATCAATATGAAAAAATTACTACTCCTAACATTTTTTACATCTTCCGTACTTTTTGCTCAAACACCGTGTGATACTGGCACTAATATGGCTGGCGAATATCCGTGTAATGATTATGGATTGCTCTCTAATATTCCGCTATCTACTTTTGATGCAAACACATCAAATGATTCTTGGGGTTGGACAGATCCTGAAAGTGGGAAAGAATACGCTATTATAGGGTTGAAAAACGGATCTGCCTATGTGGACGTTTCAGACCCAATAAACCCTATCTATTTAGGGAAATTACTCTCACCGGTTTTAGATAATTTTTGGGGGAATTGGCACGATATTAAAGTGTACAATAACCATGCTTTTATTGTGAGTGAAATTAGCGGTCATGGCATGCAAATTTTTGACCTTACCAAGCTAAGAGATGTAACGAATCCACCAGTACAATTTGAAGATGATGGCGTTTATGATTTTGTTGGTGGTGCCGCTCACAACATTGCTATTAATGAAGAAAGTGGGTATGCCTATCTTATAGGAGGGGACGATTATAACGGAGGACCTTATTTCGTAAATATCCAAGACCCTCAAAACCCTATAGAAGAAGGAGGTTATTCGGCAGATGGGTATACGCATGATGCACAGGTCGTGATGTACAACGGCCCAGATCCAGATTATCAAGGCATTGAGTTATATGTAGGAAGTAATGAAGATGAGGTTGTTTTTGTAGATGTTTCAGATAAAGCAAATCCGCAGAATATTTCTACAATATCTTATAGTAATTTTGGGTATACACACCAAGGGTGGTTTACTGAAGATCAAAAGTATTTTGTGGTCACAGATGAACTTGATGAGGTTTTTTTCGGAAACAATTTACGTCTAATCATCATGGACATGACAGATTTGGATAACCCTGTTGAACATATGCAATATATTGGTGAAACAACAGCAGTTGACCATAATGTATATGTAAAAGGAGATAGGATTTACCTATCTGCTTATACAGGCGGAATGCGGGTTTTAGATATTAGCGATATAGATAATATGAATATTAGTGAGGTCGGTTATTTTGACACGTGGCCAGCCGATGACAATGCGAGTGCTTCCATAGGAGATCCAGGAGCTTGGAATGTGTATCCGTTTTTTGAAAGTGGAAATATACTTATTAGTAATTTTTCAGATAATGGAGGGTTATTTGTGGTAACAAAGAATGATAATATTCTTTCGGCACCAGAAACTAATATGGATGCTTTTTCGGTGTATCCAAATCCAACGGAAGCTACTGTTATGATAGCTTCCGAAGCAAATGTGATTAATACTATCGAAATCTATGATATGTTGGGCAAGCAACTAGCCGCTATAGAAACTAAGGAAGTGAGTTCTAGAGAAATAGATTTAACCTCTTTTGAAAGTGGGATATACTTGATAAGACTCAACAAATCGACAACGGTAAGAGTAGTAAAGAGATAACGTTATAAAAATTGAAAATGGAAGCTGCTTTAAGCTATTTTACAATCTAGCGAAGGACTTTAAAATTCCTTGAAAATTTATAGCATTTTCCTTTTTAATTTCTGACTAGAAAAAACTATCTTTGCACCGTTGAAAAAATGGGTCGTTTATGTACCCGTAGTTAACTAAAATAGAAACACTTAATAATGGCACAAGTTACAGGAAAAGTTGCACAGATTATTGGCCCAGTAGTAGACGTTGCGTTTGCCAACGGAGCCGAACTACCAAGAATTTACGATTCATTGATAGTAGATAATAACGGAAACAAGTTAATCCTTGAAGTACAGTCTCACGTAGGTGAAAACACCGTGAGAACAATCTCAATGGATTCTACAGATGGTTTAAGCCGAGGTGTAGATGCTGTAGCAACAGGATCGCCTATCCAAATGCCAATTGGCGAAGCGGTATACGGTCGTCTCTTTAATGTAATTGGTGATGCTATTGATGGTATTGGAGATTTGCCAAAAGAAGGTGATAATGGGCTTCCTATTCACCGTGAGGCTCCAAAATTTGAAGATCTTTCTACTTCTACCGAAGTACTTTTTACAGGTATTAAAGTAATCGACCTTATTGAACCTTATTCTAAAGGTGGTAAGATTGGATTATTTGGTGGTGCCGGTGTAGGTAAAACAGTATTGATCCAAGAATTGATTAACAACATTGCAAAAGGTCACGGTGGTCTTTCAGTATTCGCAGGAGTAGGTGAAAGGACTCGTGAAGGAAATGACCTTTTACGTGAAATGCTAGAATCTGGCATTATAAAATATGGTGATGACTTTATGCATTCTATGGAAGAAGGCGGATGGGACCTTACCAAAGTGGACAAAGAAGTTATGAAAGAAAGTAAGGCGACATTTGTTTTCGGACAGATGAATGAGCCTCCTGGAGCACGTGCTCGTGTGGCACTTTCTGGACTTACCATTGCAGAATATTTCCGTGATGGAGCAGGGGATGGTCAAGGAAAAGATGTACTTTTCTTCGTTGATAATATCTTCCGTTTTACACAAGCAGGTTCTGAGGTTTCGGCACTTTTAGGTCGTATGCCATCTGCAGTAGGATATCAACCTACGTTAGCATCAGAGATGGGTGCGATGCAGGAACGTATTACTTCAACAAAAAGAGGGTCTATTACATCTGTACAGGCGGTTTACGTACCTGCCGATGACCTTACCGATCCAGCACCAGCAACAACGTTCGCTCACTTAGATGCAACAACGGTATTATCTCGTAAAATTGCGGAGCTTGGTATTTATCCAGCGGTAGATCCATTGGATTCTACGTCAAGAATTCTTACCGAAGCAGTTTTAGGAAAAGAACACTACGGTTGTGCGCAACGCGTAAAAGAGTTGTTACAACGTTATAAGGAATTACAAGATATTATTGCCATCCTTGGTATGGAAGAATTATCTGAAGAAGACAAAATGGCCGTAAACCGGGCACGTCGTGTACAACGTTTCTTATCGCAACCATTCCACGTAGCAGAGCAGTTTACCGGTATCCCAGGAGTATTGGTAGATATTAAAGAAACAATCAAAGGATTTAACATGATCATGGACGGTGAGTTAGATCACCTACCTGAAGCAGCATTTAACTTAAAAGGTTCTATCGAAGAAGCAATTGAGGCTGGTGAAAAAATGTTAGCAGAAGCGTAATCCAGTTGGCAGTTAATCGGTAAGCAGTAGCCAGAAGGTTTACTGCGTACTGCGTACTGCTTACTTAATACTGAAAACTATGTATTTAGAAATAGTAACTCCAGAAGCTTCCTTGGTAAGCGGCGAAGTAGAAAGTGTAACGGTTCCAGGAGTGGAAGGTGAGTTCCAGATGTTGAACAACCATGCTGCCATCGTTTCGTTATTGGCAGAAGGCAAAGTGAAATTTGCAGGCAACCCAACCATCGCAGAAGGATACCAAAACAAATTTACCAAAGAAGACGGTAAATGGGTGATGATGATAAAAGGCGGTACTGTTGAAATGAATAACAATAAAGTGATGGTATTGGCAGATTAAATACTGTTATATCTATAAAAAGCAAATCCCAAATTCTGAAAAGAGTTTGGGATTTTTTATATAATCCAATACAATGATAAAGCTGATAATAGCTTGCCATTAATATGACACCCTAAGTTGGTTTAAATTTATTTCTAGATGAACGGAGCGCCTGTTGATCTATTCCTCTTTATCGCGCCCAATTTTTTTATCGATCATTCCAAAAATAAAATTAATCAATACAACAGCACCGGTTAAAATGGCTAATTCCCAAAACATCCCAAAGGCTGCCAAACAACCTGCACCAGCGCTACACCAAATGGTTGCGGCGGTGGTAAGGCCTTTTATGTCCTTACCGTGTTGTACTATCGTTCCACCACCTATAAACCCGATGCCTATTGCAATCTGACTTAAGACACGTGTAATATCTGTATACTCCTGTCCTAAAAATCGTAAGGATATGAGAATAAAAACCGAAGCTCCCAATGCAACCAATGTATTAGTTTTTAAGCCAGCATGTTTATTTTTATATTCACGTTCAAAACCAATGAGCAGTCCAGAAACAATAGCAGCTCCAATACGTATAGCAAATTCAGCAATTTCCATAATCTGTTTTTTAACTTATTAAAGTTACAAAAAGTAAAATATAGGGAGTGTTAAACCTATCTTATCTACTAAATTTAAATAATATTGATTTTATGATTTTATTGAAGGTAAATCAATTCCCAATCTTGATCATTGGCACGGTAGGTNGATAGTTTTTGAAAGCCAACCGCATAATGCGCNTTTAGAGAACGCGTGTTTGTAGNATCTACTTCGGTAATGATAGATTCATACGGCGGTAGCACCTCTCTTTTCATTGTTTCGTACAATTTTCTGAAAATCCCTTGTTTCCTATAATCGGTTGCAATACAAACCTGGCCCATTACAATATAGTTGGAATTTGTAGTTAATGGCGTAGTACTCTCGCTAAGCGCGCTTTCAATCTCTTTGAACATTGGCTTTAGCACCTCAATCATATTGCTAAATTTGGGGTCCATACACAGCGCATAGCCAACAACGGTTTTGTTTTCTTTTGCTAGGATATGCGGACAAGTATTATTCATTGCTTTTAATAGGTCAAAGGTGTGAAGCACGGTGACAAAACCATCCGTTTTCTTCCTGTCTTCAGATACGGCGGTAGGTAGATTCTCCCGTTGTATTTTTAAAATTTGCCGTAGTTCATTTTCGGTTGAACATCTATGATACGTCACCATATCTTTATAATTTTTCTAAATAAGCAACGATTTCTTTTTGCTTGTACTTTTTCGCATAATCCAACGCAGATCTATTTTTATGGGTTATGGTAGGATCTGCTCCTGCTGCTAAGAGTTTTTCAAGCATGTTCAGTTTTCCATATTTTGCAGCATATAAGAGTGGGGTTTTACCGCTGCAATATTTATTGAGATCGCTATTTTCTTCAGAAACCAGAAGATTAAAACATTGTGTTGCACCTGTCTTAATGCTGAGTGCTAATAATGTGTACGAAGTAGTACCTGATTCATAACACTGATTTAAATTTTTGTATTCAGTTTGACTTTTTAAAGTGGAAGGATTGTCATGGTTAAATGCTAAATAGGCGTCTTTTGAAAGTTCCTGCGCCTGGCTTTGTAATGCTAGGACGATTGCTAGTACTAAGGATAGTATTACTTTTGTCATGATAGTAGTATTTTTAGTGATTAATTAATTACCTATTTGAAAGTTTAGAGGCTATATTTTAAAATGTCGCCAGGTTGGCAATCTAGTGCTTCACAAATCGCTTCTAAGGTAGAAAACCTAACGGCCTTTGCTTTGCCGGAGCGGAGAATAGACAAGTTGGCCTCGGTGATGCCCACAATTTCGGCCAGCTCTTTGCCTTTCATCTCTCTTTGGGCTAAAATGGTATCTAGATTTATTTCTATCGGCATATTATATGGTTAGATCGTTTTCACTTTTTAGTCCTGAAGCCATCTTTAGCGCATTGCTCTGTATCCTAAAAAAAATCCCAATGGTTAAAGTAAATAATGGGAACAACAGGTTTTCTTCTTGCGTGTATGTATAACTCTGTCGGGCATATACTTGAAACAAATAAAGAGCGACACCCACAAAGTTTATAACGGAGCTCCAGATAAAAAAGATGCCAGCCCTCGTTAGCTTTTTATAGACTTTTTCAGAAAAAAAGTGATTGTTCAATAAAGGGCGGGCCCCTTTTTTAAGTTGATAAACCCCAAAAAGAAAGAGTAGCCAACTCACAACTTTTATTAGTAAATACGCCCAGGACAGGATTTCCCAATCCTGCGCAAAAGATTGTTCCATTTTTATTAAAGAAATCCCAAATGGGATATTGATAAAAAGCCCTATGCCACCAGCAGAGAGGACAATAAATAAAATATCTAAACTTGTCTTATATAAAAAACCTTGCTTCATATGTTATATTGTTAAGTCGTTTTCGTCCTGAACTTGTTTCCCTTTTTTCACAAGGTCTAGATAGAAATACACTAAAAGACCTACAAAAAGATGTACTATAACTAAAAGATATTCACTATCCATTTTAAATCCTGTGCCTCGTGCTATATCAACGATTAAAGCTGCCACTGCGAGAAGAATCGGAACTACATTGAGCCGTCCAAATAGCTTCAATTTTTTGATGGATTGCTTTGTAAATACGTGGGNTTGTGTAAAAATTTTAAAAAATTGCACTAATGAGTAAAAATAGAACGCGTAAAAGACAAAGAACAGCCACATAAAAATAACCAGAAAACTGTTGGGAAAACCTATGTGCATATCCATCAACGGAATTTGAATGCGTGTCCGTGTTTCTATTTCAGAAGTTGTTAATTCGACAAAGGGGATATCGATTTCCCAGGTACTTTCTAAAAATGAAAGGGCGCTAAACACAATGATAAAAAGCACGAAGGCAAAACAAACATAAAAAAATAGCTTGCTTAAAAAATAGATGAATTGAGAGAGCGTAATCGATTTCATTATTATACAGTTAAATCATTTTCTTCCTTGATACTCATAGCGTCCTTTATTACGGTGCTCATGAGCATTATAAATAGCCCAATGCTGGTTAAAAATAAATACATAAATGTTTTATCGCTTAAAGACAACATGATTTCAGAATTAAAATAGATGCCACTTAGTCCGTCGATTACCCAGGCAAATATGCCGGTAATTACAAAACTTTTACCCGCGATTGCCAATACCTTTACTACATTTTGGGTGTAGAATGTGTTGCTCATAAAGAAGGAAGCCGCTTTACGGAGTTGCCAAATGCCGTAACAGAATATTCCGTATATAACTAGTAGTAGTATAGCAAAAACATAAAACATAGGTTCGTTTGTGTAGGCTAATACTTCCGAATCTGGCGATACTAGAGATATGTCCAGCCCTATACCAATTAAGATTGCAAATACCATTGAAATACTTATCGAGAAAACAAGCAAAACAAAGAAGATGTTTAAAAGCGTGTATAAAGTTTTTGCTGAATTCATATTCTATAAATTATCGTTTTACGATAACAAATGTAATAAAATTATTGAAAAACAATAATAAAATTTTAATTTAAAAATAATTTGCCTTCAGATGATTAAAATTCCAGTAGACCGTATCTTTGAAACATGCTACCAGAAAAGCTTCAGAAAAAGTTAACCGAACGCCACGAGAACAATTCGCTGAGGAACTTGGGGGTACAACATAATCTGATCGATTTTTCTTCTAATGATTATCTGGGGTTCAGTAAAAATGAAACAATTTATAATCGGGCGTTAGCAATTCTCGAAGAAAATAACCTCAAACAAAACGGCTCCACAGGTTCTCGTTTGCTTTCGGGTAATCACCCACTGTATTCTTTAACCGAAAATCAGCTTGCAAACTTTCATAATACGGAAGCTGCGCTTATTTACAATAGTGGTTATGATGCTAATTTGGGGTTTTTTAGCAGTGTTTTACAGCGGGGAGATATCGTTTTTTTTGATGAACTGTGCCACGCATCCATTCGCGATGGCATACGAATGAGCAATGCTATAGCGGTAAAATTTAAGCATAACGACGTAACCGATTTAAAACAAAAATACCATGACAAGCAAACCGAAGGCTCTTCTAATCGTGAAATTTATGTAGTTACAGAATCTGTTTTTTCTATGGATGGAGATATTCCAGATCTTATGACTTTTGTTAAATTTAGCACAGCAAATAACATTCACTTAATAGTTGATGAAGCGCATGCAATAGGTGTGTTAGGTGAAAAAGGAGTGGGCCTTGTGCAGGAGCTAGGACTAGAAGCTGCTATTTTTGCGCGTATGGTAACCTTCGGAAAAGCCTTGGGATGTCATGGCGCCGCCATTTTAGGTTCAGAAAAACTAGTAGAATATTTAGTGAATTTCTCTAGAAGTTTTATGTATTCCACAGGACTATCGCCCCATACCATTGCAACGATAAAAGCCAGCTACGAACATGTAACAACTACAGCGGCGTTAAAAAAATTAAACAGCAATATCGCTTTAATGCGGTCACAAATTCATAAA